>Ga0123519_10000428_pt1 | contig 74427 bp, 83 predicted proteins | sample YelNatPaOPRAMG02_FD_87396 | JGI IMG/M metagenome (GOLD analysis project Ga0123519, IMG submission 87396) | Hot spring microbial communities from Yellowstone National Park - Yellowstone National Park OP-RAMG-02 (version 2) | ecosystem: Environmental > Aquatic > Thermal springs > Hot (42-90C) ...
AAAAGTTAACCCCTGAACAAGTAGACAAAGCTATAGAAATAGGAAAAGATTTAGATTATTTATATGAATGTCAAAAGTTAACGCCAGAACAAATAGATAAGGCTATAAAAAAAGATAAAAATTTAGATTATTTGTATGAGTATCAAAAGTTAACCCCTGAACAAGTAGACAAAGCTATAGAAAAAGGTAAAAGTTTAAGTGATTTGTATAGGTTTCAAAAATTAGTGCCAGAACAAATAGATAAGGCAATAGAAGAAGGAGAATATTTAGATGATTTGTATAAGTTTCAAAAATTAGTGCCAGAACAAATAGATAAGGCTATAGAAAAAGGTAAAAATTTAGATTATTTGTATGGGTATCAAAAGTTAACGCCAGAACAAATAGATAAAGCAATAGAAAAAGGAGAATATTTAAGTTTTTTATATGGATATCAAAAGTTAACGCCAGAACAAAGAGAAAGAATAAAAAGTAAAATGAAAAAAAGTTCCATTAGATTAAGCAATAAAACAATTATTCCACCAGAGCTTGAATCATTAGCAGAAGAAGCAAGAAAGTATAAAAGTGCGGAAGAATTTGCAAAGAAAGGACGACTTCCTTATTTACCTCCAGTTAGAGAAGTTGTTACTTCAAAAGGGGTGTATCAAGTATTTGATTTAGGTGATGAAATCAGAATAGATAAGAGTTATAAAGCATACCATCCCCTTGGTGCTGGATATATTAGTACGACTTCTGTTGAAAAGAAATTTCCAGCAGGACAGATTAAAGAAGCAAATCAATGGTTGGATAATTATATTAAGGGAGAAAAGATTATATCTGATAGAAATCCTTTTGGATATTCTTCTCTTATTGATTTTTACAACCAAGTTGTTAAAGGAATAAAAGAAGTTGAACCGGAGGAAACAAGACCAAAACAAGAAAATGAGATAAAAAGTAAAATAAAACAAAGTTTCATTAGGTTAAGCAATAGAGTTATAACAGCAGATTTAGAAAGTAAAAGAGAACAAATTAAAAATTGGATAATTAGAAGAAATCCAAATATTACATCAGAAGAAGCTGATACTATAATTAATGAAGCAAATAGTGTTGATCCAACAGGTTCTTTAGGGGAATATACTTGGTGGATAGTAAAACAACTAATACATAAAAATCTTATATTTCCAGAAGATAAAGATAAAGTAAAAGAAAGTTTATCTATTTTTCATAAATTAAAATTAGCTAAAACTCCAGGAATTGAATTTAATATAGATAAGTATTCTAAATATGGTGATTTAGCAGAAGTGATATATAAATATAAAAGTGGTGAAATAGATGTATCTAAAAAAGAATTAAAAAGAAAAGAGTTAGAAGAAGGTATAGAAACTGTATATCAGGATAAAACCTATACTGTTTTGAAACTTACAACAAAAGAAGCTGCTTTAAAGTATTCTCAAGGTACTGAATGGTGTACTAGATTTCCAAACTATGCTTCAAGTTATATAGCTAGTGGTCCTTTGTATTTAATTTTAAAAAATGGAAAAAGAAGTTGGTTAGTATCTAAAGAAGAAGCACAAATAAAAGATGTTTTTGATAAAGATATTGATATGAAAGATTATAATGAGTTAAGAAATATTTTACTTAATTTAGGTATAAATATTAAAAAATATGAAGATCTATATAAAATATTAGTAAAAGGAGAAGTACCTGAAAAAATTTTATCTTATATTGTAGATAGTATATTTTATTATAGTTTACAACAAGTGGATTTAGAAAAATTTATTAATGATATATATGAATATTGGAATAGAGAATCTAGATATTATTCTATTTTAGATTTACCATCTATGCCTTATGTAGAAGATTTATTTGATTTAGAAGAAATGTTTTCAGGACAAGGAAGAGATATAATATATAATGCTTATTTTCCTGTAGATGATGAAACTGCAGATGAAATAGCAGAAATGTGTGGGGATGAAATAGATGAAATTATAATGGATTTAGCATATGAATATTTTGATACTATTTTAAGGCGATTAAGCGAAATTAAAAAAGGTTTTGAAAAATATATGGAAGAAGAATTAGAGAGGATAAAAGATGAAATTGCTGTAGAAGAAGGATATTCTTCTTTTAAAGAAGTACCTGAAAATAAACAAGATGAAATTCTTGAACAAGCAGGAATGTCTATAGATGAAGATGCGGGTTTTTATTATCAAGATCTTGATGACGACTTTAGAAATCCAGATTTAATAGAGTTAGAAAAAATAAAAAAAGAAATAAAAAGTAAGAAAAGAGAGTATATAATGAAAAGAGTAAAAAAAATATTTAGTGAAGAATTAAAAGAAGAAGAAAAAGAAAGTAAAGTTGCTATGATTATTAAAAGTCAATTAAAACCAATAGATACTCATCAAGATAGGGATTTTACAGTTGCAATTGATTTCGATGGAGTTATAACTGATAGAGGAGTATCTATAGAAGGAGAGTTTGGTAAAATAACTGATGGAACAAGAAAAGCATTATCTAAATTAAAAGAGTTAGGTGTAAAAATTATAATTTTTACTGCAAGAGAAGATAAAGATAATGTAGAAAAGTTTTTAAATGAGAATAATATACCTTATGATGAAATAAATGAAAATGTTGATATAGATAATTTAAGTGAAAAAGTAGTTGCGGATGTATATGTAGATGATAGAGCATTTAGGTTTGAAGGAAATTGGAATAGAGTAATAGATTTTGTTTTAGATAAAGAAAAACATAAACCATGGTGGACTAGTTTCGCAATAAATAGAAATGGGAGGTATGAAAATGTCTATTTTACGAAATATTTTTCGGTATAAAATAGTATTAGGTCAGGAAAAAGAAAAACAAGAAGAAGAATTTAAAGAAGTAGAATATGAGAAAAAAGATGAAGTAGAAAAAGTAAAAGGTATTCTTGAAGCAAAATATAAGTTTCTTCTTGAACCAGGTGCAGAAAAAAGAGAAGCTGATATTGAAGAAGCTTTATTTAATTCTTTTGGTCCTGAAGAATATAGTACAGAGAGTTATACATATGATATTCAGAAAGATCCTGCATCAGGAAGATATTATTTGATTGTAGAAATAACTGTTTCTGCAAAAGAAGTAGTTAAAAGAATTTATAGATGGACTGACGTTTTATCTATTGAAAAGATTTTATCAGATTGGCCAAAATGGAAAAGAGAAGAACTAGAATTCTATTTACGAGATAAAAAGTTGATACCTAAATCTGAAAAAGGTATAAGATTGTCAAATAAAGTAAATGCACAATGGGGTGGTAAAAGGATAGTATTTAGTAAAGAAGTACCTTTACTAGTTGTTGTTGATGAGGGAGATATTACTGTACGGGATGAGTATAGAGATATTATATCGGATAAATCGTTAAATGATGAACAGAAAATAGAAAAGTTAAAAGAACTTGCAGTAGATATTGCTAATGAACATTGTTCTGAGATAGAAGATAGAGTTAAAGTTTTTGGTAATATAAGATGTGAATATATTTCTATAGATGATATTGATGAAGATACAATAGATTGGGTTAGTTTATTAGAAAACAATTTTATAAAAGAAAAAAGTAAAAAAGTGTAATAAAAATGTAAAGTTGTATAATAATCTATATATGGAGGATTAAGAAAATGGGATATGATTACATAGCAGTTAAGGTAAATTATAATAATTATAGTTTAACTGCAACTACAACTTCACAGTTTTTAGAAATTCCACGTGCTTCTGAGTATATTCGTATTAAAAACTTTGGTGATTCTGATTTGAAAGTAGTTATAAGAACAAGTGGAGATAGAGATGCAAATTTTTCTTCTTCTAATAAAGTAATAACAGTAGTAGCATTACAAGAGTTTTCAGATAAACTTCAAGTAGAAGGAATTTATTATAAAACAGATTCTGGAACAGCTAATTTTGAGGTTTATGTTTCTTATTAAAAAGGAGAATAAAAATGAGAAAATTAAAAAATATTTTTATATCTTTAGTATTAATTTCTTTCCCTATGATTTCCTTTTCACAAGTAGTAAAGTATGAAAAGAATATTGATGGTAGTTATAAAGGAATATATACAAAAGTTGGTGGGGGTTCTTTAGATGAAAAACTTGCTACTGAAACTACTTTACAAGGGATTAAATCTCAAACGGATAAGTTATTATTCAATGGAAGTAACCATCTTTATGTAACTGCAAATGATTTAGATATCAGAAATTTAGTTCCTTCTCAAGATGGAGTGGGGTTATATGGCTGGGATGGAAGTAATTGGCAGAAATTGAAAATTCTCTCTTCAAGTTATCCATATCTTATAAATACTTTGGCTTATGGGACAAATTATGCTTATGTTATCAATCCTGCAACTGATAATTTTTCAACTTTATATAACGGTGTATTAACTTTAAATTTTCTTTATGGATTTAACGGGGCAGGTTGGGACAGATTAAGAAGTGATACAACCTATGGATTAGATGTTGATGTAACAAGATTACCGAATGATATTGATATTAGAAATCTTAATGCTTTAGATGATTCCATTAGAGTTGAAACTTGCAAACTTTTTGGATATTCTCCTTTTGAAGATAAATGGTTGCCTTTAGGTGTTTATAAAGAAGTTTATGGTGGGAAAGATGTTTGGAAATTAATGACTAATTCAAAATTAGTTTTATGGGATGATGTTATGAATGATTATTGGAATTTAAACACAGATGCCAAAAATGCTAATGTTAACGGTTATATTTCTCCAGCACCTTTATATATTTTTGATGGTTCTGTATTCAACAGAGCAAGAGGAGATATAACTTACGGTCTTGATGTGGATGTAACAAGAAGTGCTTTACCAATAGGTGCTTCAACAGAAGCAAAACAAGATATAGGAAATGCAAATTTGTCAAGTATTGATAATAAATTAAATTCTTTAGGACAGAAAACAATGGCTGGTTCTGTTCCAGTTGTAATTGCTTCAGACCAAAGTCAAGTTCCAGTAACGGGAAGTATGACTTTTACAGAAGATACTTTATCTGAAACAATTGTAGATTTAAATCTTGCTGATAGTTCAACTGAATATTCTTATACACTACCAAGTAGTTGTAAAGAATATGAATTTCAATGTGAACAAAATGTAGATGTTAGATATTCATCTGCTGCTGGTGGAACGAATACAAATTATAGAACCTTAAAAGCAGGAACAACTTGGGCAAGTTGGGGTAGAGTTGGAACAAATTATGCAAATAAAACTCTTTACTTTAAGTGTCCAAGCCAAAATAATGTAGTTATTCAAATAACTATTTGGAATAAACCATAAAGGAGGAAATATGAAAAGATTTTTTATTTTATTAGTTGGAATATTAGTTGGTGTAATAAGTGTATCTTTTAGTCAAAATCCGAAAGCCTCTTGGGAACAATCTTCAGATACAAACCTTTTAGATGAATATAATGAATTCGTATCTGAAGAATTTTTAGTTGATACTGGTTTAACACTTAATTCAGTTAGATTATATTTAGATTGGGAAGTTAAACCGCCTAAAGAACCTACTATCCATTTAATGAAACGAAGTTCTACTAATACTATGTATGAACCAAAATTGCGAGGTTACTGGAAGTTTGAAGATACTACTTGGAAAGATGAAAGTAGATATGGAAATAATTTGATAGCAGTTGGTAACCCAACAGTTACTGTTGGAAGATTTGGAAATGCTGTTGATTTTTCATCAGGAACAAATCAATTTCTCTATATTTCTGATGATTTACAGAAATATTTGGATTGTGATAAAGGACAAGGATTAACAGTTAGTTGTTGGGTGAAATTTCCAAGTTATATGAATGAAGGTAGTTCATATTTGCCTTTAATTTACAAAACAACTGGCAGTTTAGAAGGATATGCATTATATGTTAATCATCTCAAAGATTATCCTGATTACCAACCAAAATGGCAAGGAATAACATTTACAACTGGAACACAGAGTGCAGGAGATTACAATCAGATTTTTAATTTAAATACTTGGTATCATTTGGTTGGTCGTTGTGTAGCAGCTAAAGGAGAAGTTTCTGTATTTTTAAACGGTCTTGAAAATTTAACTAATAAAGTAACAAATCATCCTTTTGATTTACTTGTAGATAATAAAATTCCTTTTGCAATTGGTGGCTATTATTATGCAGGACAGTGGTGGGCAAATTTTCCAAAAATAATAGACGAAGTTGCAATTTGGAATAGACCTTTAACAAATGAAGAAATAATGACTGTTTATACTTCAGGAGTAGATGCTGTAGCAAAAAGGAAATCTTCTGTTGCAGTTTTAAAACAAGGAAATAATATAATTTCAGAAACTGGCGGATATTTCACTATAGAAATAGCTGGTTCTGAAGGTGGTATATTGAAAGGTGTATCTTTAATTTTTAGATAAATAAAAAGGAGGAATAAATGTCTATTTTAGCAAGAGTTTTGAGTAAAAGTGAATTAGAGGATGGAAATTTAAAAATTGTTGTTGGATATTTTAATGATGATATGAAAGTTCAAGAGGAAGAGTATGTAATTGAGAATTCAGCAGTTGCTCAAGGAAAAATTAAAGAAACAATAAAAGTAAGAATTAAAGAAATACAAGAATCATTAGAAAAGGCAACTGAAATTCAAGAAGGAGATGTTATAAGTTAAAGGGAGTTAATAAAATGAAAAAATTTTTACTTATATCTTTATTTTTAGTTTCATTTGTTAAATTATGTTTTGCTCCTACTTCTGGAGGAGGTGGAGGTGAGGGATTTGATTATAAAATAACATATTCTAAAAATTCAGTTTCAGATTTAACTGGAACTGATACTTCTATTTTAACAGATTTAATTCTTATTGATACCCATATTATTCAAAATGGTATTACTCATTGTTATCCTATGTTACAAGTTCAAGATACTACTCAAAATCCAACCATTACTTTATATTCTTATCAACCAGGGGATTTAGATGAATACACAAAAGCGTTATTGCATATGAATGGTATAAATGGAGGCACAACTTTTATAGATGAGATGGGACATACTGTAACTGCTTATGGAAATATACAAATTTCTACAACACAAAGTAAATTCGGAGGGGCTTCTGGATATTTTGATGGAAACGGAGATTATATAAGCCTTCCAAACAGTGATGACTGGAATGTTGGAAACGGGGATTTTACCATAGAAGCTTGGGCTTATTTTTTAGATACAAATTATCATTCAATCTGGGCAAGTAATTCTGATTATGTGTTGGGTTTCTTCTATCAAGGTGGTCGTATGCATTATTTTGCAAGTTCTAATGGAACATCTTGGAATTTAATTATTGGAGATGGAACTACTAACCCCGGCTCTGGTAGTATTGATATTTCACTTAATACTTGGCATCATTTAGCATTTGTTAGACATGGTGATGATTGGTATGGTTTTGTAGATGGCCAACAAGATATGCATACAGTTGTTTCAGGGTCAGTCGTAGTAAAAAATGAACCTAAAAATATTGGTAGATGGGGGAATGGTGGTTATTGGATGTATGGTTATATAGACGAATTTAGATTTTCAAAAGGAATAGCAAGATGGACTTCTAATTTTACACCACCAACACAAGAATATAGTGAACTTTTAACATCTATGACTACATTAATAAATGGACAAGATAATTCTTTTACTGCAAATACAATTGGAAAGTATAAAATAAAGATTGAAGGTGATAGTAATTTAGATTATCGTGGTGGAGTAGTTTATTTTAAATAGGAGGAATATGAAAAAACTTTTAATTCTATTTATTATTTTTACAATTTCAACTTTATTATTTGCAGTTGAATTTCAAGAGAAGGGTAATGTAATAATAAGAAAAAATGATAATGGTAGTATTTCTACCATTCCTAAAGATAATAATAATCCAGATTATATTGGATATCTATATTATAGAAAGACAGGTATTTTGTTAAAAACAGAAGATAATACCAAGGCTGATACGGAAATAGAAGTATTAAAAACAATTATTAAAAAACTAACGGATTCAACTAATATTCAATTAACTGAAGAAGAAAGAAAAGTATTGAATGAACAAATTCAGTCAGAAACGCAATAAGGAGGACATTATGTTATTAGAAGTTAGAACTGATGGGTAAATGAATTTAGAAGAGAAAGTAATATTAAAAAATGAATTCAAATAAAAACTCAGTAAGATAAAGGAGGAATGCATGGAAATACCTTATATTTTATTAGGTTCAGGAAGTGTAACACTATTGATTGGTATTGCTTCATTAGTTTATTCAACAGGTAGGTTTAGTCATAGAGTTGAAGAATTAGAAAAGAAAAGCCATGAAAGTCCTTGTAAGATAGTAGAAGAAATAAGAGTTTTATTAGCGGAAATTAAAAAAGATATTGAATGGCTTAAGAAAAACGGAGCTAGAAAAGAATGAAATTTGTTTTAATTTTAAGTTTATTGTTGTGTAGTTGTGGGCTTGTATCATATAAAACAGTTGTAACTTTTGATGAAAATACAAGAACTGCTACTATGATAAGTAATATACCAGCAAAAGGGAAAATTAAAGATATTGAAATAGACCAAAAAAGTCAATCTTGGTGGGAAAAAGTACTAGATAAATCTACACCTGAAACTGTAAAAATAGAAAAATAAGTAAATATGAAAGGAGGTGAAATATAAGTTGAATTTTATAGTTAAGTGGTTGATAATAAGAAAGTTAAAAGAATTAATTAAAAAAATAGAAAAACAAGGAGGTATTATGAAACCTGGATGGTTAACAAGTGAATTTGTAATTGGTTTAATAGGTACAGTAGTAATCTCTTCTTGTAAAGCGTTAGGATTACCTGAAGAAGCTTCAAAACAATTACTTTCTTTAGTACTTGCTTTTATAGGAAGTAGAACTGTAATTAAAATATTTGCAACTAAGATAATAAGAGAAGGATTTAGGACAACAGAGTTTTATGCTACTTTAATTACAGGAATTATTACTTATGTAGGTCAATTTCTAAAACTTGACCCTCAAATAATTGATTTAATAACTAAACTTGCATTGGTAATTATAGGAAGCAGAACTGTAGTTAAAGTAAGTAATGCAATAAAAACAGGTACTGATGTTGGATTAAAAAGTAAAAATAAGTAAAAAGGAAGATAAAGATGGCAGATTATTATGCAGGAACTTGGGAAGATGTAAAAAGGCTTATTGGACAAAGTTTGTCTGTAGGGACAGGTAAAGCAGATATTTTAACTCCTGCGATTATTGAAAAGTTTATGAGTGATGTAGATGATGAAATAAACTCAGTATTAAGTCAGGTGTATTTTGTTCCTTTAAGAAAGGTAAAAGTAGGTGGTAATTATATTTATCCTGAGCCGATTCCATATATTGCACGAGTTTTAACTGCAAATAGTATTATTGCTACTTATTATAAAGATATATCGCCAAATGAAAATATAGCTGTAAGACAAATGTATGAAAGAGCCTATTTCTTACTAAATAGGTTAGTAAATGCTGACCCAGGTCAGAGTAATAGTAATGTTTTAAAAGGACAAAGGTTAAAAAATAGAACAAGATTTGTTAGTCCATCAATTGCTCCTTCAAAACCTGCTACGCCAACAAGTGGGCCAGCAGGAGGAGTTGGGTAATTAAAGGTATGATTACAGTGTATATAATGAATATATAAATGAGATTTTTGCGATATAGTATGAAACTATTATTTTACAAAAAATAATGGTTATATTTCAATTATAATGAGTAAAAGTAAAGAACCAATATCTGTTAATATAAGTAGATTAAGAAAAAAAGTAGAACAGTTAATTAATTTTAATCAGTTTAAAAAAACAGGTACTAATGTTTTTGAACAAGATTATTATGTATTCTTAACTGATGAAAATGATATAGATAGTTTTTTACATTTATTAAATGATTTAATAATGGATAGTTATGCAGTAAGAGAATTTATTAAATTAAAAAAAGAAGAATCTAAAAAATGAGTTATATATATGTAAGAGATGTTTCAATATTAGAAATTTTTGATTATTTAAAAAATGAACTTGAAAAAGAAATACAACTTATAAATGAAGTTATAAAAAAATATGAAAGTGAAAATGAGTTAAGAGGAATATTATTTGGTGATTATCAGATTATTGGGGAGTATCCAGCAATAACCATAGGGGCGTCTGGTGAAGATATAAATTGGATTGCTACTGATGCTACTCAACAAAATGTTTTTAATTTAATAATTATGTGTTATGTAAAGAACTTAGCAAGAGAAGAAACTGAAAAATATATTGTAGAATTTGGTGAAACTATTAGAAAAATATTAACTCATCCATCACGATTACGGTTTAAAACTAGTGATGGGGTAGTTTGGGATTCTATTGTAAGTAGAATAGATTTTGGAACAATAAAAGGAGGTAGTGTGAAAGCATGTAGATTATCATATACAGCAAAAAGTTGGACGCCTATTGGTATAGTAAAAAACTAAAAAAGTAAAAAGGAGGTGTATAAAATGGCTATTACTCAGTATAGAGATGCAAGAGGTGTAGGTTATACTGGTTGGGTTAAAATTGCAAAATCTGAAGTAGAAGGTGATTATATGGCTCTTCCTGTTACTGCTTGTTCTCTTGAGAAAACTCCAGGTAAGATTATTCCAGATAATTTAATACATGGTTCTTCTAGTGATGAAGCAGCAAGTCAGGTAGTATGGGCATGGGGAGCGAATGCGTATGGTGGAGATATAAGTACATTATTCTTTAAGAAAATGCTTGAAGCAAACTTTTGGGATTGGCTAATAAACAAAAGAACTTTAGGTAGAACTGTAATAGCATCTCCAGATAATTATAATGTATGGAAGTATAAAAATTGCTATGTTTCAGAGTTTACTATTAGTGGTAATGTACCTACTGGTGCAGGAGGTACGCCTATTGAAGTAAGGTTTAGTGTTGTTGCAACAGGAAGAGAAAAACTTTCTGGTGATTCTTATTTACCTACAGCTAGTGAATATGAAGGATTTATAACTAATCCTAATCATTTAGGTGATGCTCCTATTCCTGGTTGGAGGTCAAATGTTTATTATGCAGGATTTAAAGCTCCAACAGGTTCAAGTGATCCAAATATATATCCAACTGCTTGGAGTATTACAGTAAGGAATAATCCAACTACTCTTTATGTAGCAAATGGGGAAAGAGATCCAAAATGGGTTAAACAAGGTATTATGACAGTAACTGGAACTGTTACTTTATATCATCCTGATGGAGTACCATTACCTGAAGATTCTGTTATTGAAAGTTATAATAAAAATGGAGCATTAACAATAACTATTTATGGTGAAGGAACAACACCTGCTAATGATCCAGAAACTAGTGAGAATTTAACTACAGCGTTGAGAATTACAATTCCTTATATAGTAATTACAAGATATGCACAACCATTTGCTGCTCCAGCTGCTCCAGTTGTAAGAACAGTTGATTTTACTGGATTAGGAAGTGCAACAGAAAAAGCAATTAAATTTGAATAATTTTCAGTATAGTTTTATGTGATTAAGAATAATATAAAGGGGGTGAATAATGGCGTTAATTAGTTCTAGTTTATTCACTAAAATTGTAGATAGGTTAGCTTACCAATATAAAGAAATAAAAAGTGGAATAGAACATGGTATTGGTACAGGAACAAACGGTCCTTATTTTGATAATATTACTGATACTGATGATTATGAAATTGAAAAACTTTTTTTAGATGCTTCTTATAATTTTGATAATTCTTATAATACTACTAATATTGTATCTGGAAGACAAGCTATATCTTCTTTGTTTTCTTCTATGGTAAACTTAATAGCTGCACATTTAAATACTCATCAATATGCAACTTATGATGAGTATTTAAGTGGAATGGATATTAAAGTAAGTAGAGATTTTGCTGAGCTATATCATATTATAACAGGTAGAACTATTGATAATGAATATATTGAAGATAGAGAAACAAGCTTATAATGTTAGAAACTTTTTACTAGTTAGGAGCATCTAAATATATAGAGAAGGTATAATTGAAAGAAAGGAGGAAAAATGAGTATTATTGTTTGTAAGAAATGTAAAGAACCTATGGATGCGAATGACTTTTTCAATAATAATGGTTTTTGTCAAAATTGTGGAAATAGTTTGGGTAAAGAAGAAGTTATAAAAATAGGAGAGTCGGAAAGGCTAAAAATGCATGCAAAAAAGAAAAGTGAAAAGTATGTTCCTTATGTACAAAATTCAAATTGTGGACAAGCATATCAAGCATATGATGACCCATTTAATAGTATTGGATCTCTTATTTTGCTTTTAATTCCAGGTGGTTTTATTATAGTATTATTAGGTTTATTATTTTCAGCTTGTGATAATAGACGTTAATTATATTTATTATTTTATAAGGAAGAACCTAAAAAGGAGGAAAAAATGGCAAAGTATAAAGTAGAAGGAAGAACCTTTAAGGTACATATCGTAGTAGATGTATCTAAGACATATCCAAAACTCCTTCCTGATACTGAAAAAGAAAAAGCTAAAACTGATTCTAATATAAAAATAGAGTGGGCTGAATTTTTATATTGGAATTGGGAATTAGCTTCTATTATTAATAAAGAAGCAAGAAATCCAGATGGTTCTATAGATTTTATTAAATTAAGAGAAGCAAAATTGAAATATTTACTTATTGATTGGTCATTAGAAGAAGACGGTAAAAAAATTAAAATAGAAAGAAAAAATAAGACATTAACTCCAGAATGTCTAAAAGAAATAAAAGAAATTCATCCTGTTATTTTAAATGCGTTTTTAAATAAAGCTGATTTAATATTAGAGTTAGGGGAGGAAGAAGAAGATTTTTTTATAAAAAATTCTCCGCCTACTGGGGAACAATCTACTCAGGCGGAGAAGCAAGATTAGATGATAGTGATTTACAAACATTAAGTATTTATGGTTTATTTCATGAAAAATACGGGTTTAATAAAGAAGAAGTAGATAAGTTAGACCCAAAATTAGTAAGAAAAGTTGTTATATTTCATAATATAGAAGGTCAAATAAGAGAACAAAGGTTAAAAAAAGTTTAATATAATAAATAAAAAGAGGTGTAAAAAATGCCAGAAGGTGGACAAGGTCCTTTTGTTCCAACAGGTGGCGGTGTAGATTTAGGTTCGGTTGTTGAAGGTGTTAGAGAAGTATTTGAAGCTATTGGAGGATTTTATACTAGATATATTACTCAGATGTTTACTTTCTTTCCTAGTTTGACAGAAAGTGTTATGAATACAAGCCGCCAGATTAATGAATTAAATAATAGATTTAGAGAATTTGCTAGTACTAGTTTTACTACATTACAACAAAAATTAACTGAAACTGCTTGGAGTTTAAATCTTGTAACCACTAGATTTGCTAGTTTATATGAGCGATTAAGAGATTTAGATAGTGCTGGTGTATTATCCGTTGAAACTATTAAAAATTTAGGAAATACTTTAAGTAATGTTTATCCTAAAGGAGAACAACTTGCACAAGCTATAGATAGAGTAGGTTCAGTAATTGCAAAATTTCCCTCCTTAGCTCCATATGTATCCACAGGTAGAGCCATCCCTGAAGAAGAAATTAGAAGATTAGTATCTATGTATGGTGCACAAATGAGAGAGCCTCTTATGGCACTTATGGAATATCAAAGAGCAGCAGTTTTAGGTGCACCTACTACTTATCCTGGTAGAGCAGCTGCAGAAGCAAGAGAACGTATACAAACAAGATTTGATATAGTGACACAAAGATTTGGTGAAACTGTTGGAAGATTATCTCCATTTTTAGGTGAATTAGTTGCTGCTATTCCTATGTTAATGGGTGCAAGAGGATATAGAAGAGAAATAAGAAGAATTTTAGGAATTGGCGGTATAAGTGGTGCGGGTAGGGGTGTTGGTGTTGTAGGTGGTGTTGGTGGTGTAGGTGGTGGTGGAGTAGCAGCATTATTACAACAAGTTGCTGGTGGGTTATATATGCCTTCATTCGTTAGACCTGAGTGGTATCCTGCTAGAAGGGCACGGTTACCTGTTAAAATGGAAGCTATGAGAGCATTTGGAGAAATGTATAGTGGAAGACCTGAATGGAGAGAAGCATTTCCTTGGTATCAACGATTTACATTTATGCATCCTGAAGCTATGAATATATTAGCTGGTTTGACTAGAGGTGGATTATTTGGTGGTGGTGTTGGAATAGGTGTAAGTGCTGTAGCTGCTGGTATGGGTGCTACTCCTTTAACACAAGCGTTAAGTGGTGTATTTAGTGGTGCATTAACTGGTTTCTTTACTGGTGCAGGTCCTTGGGGAGCAGTTATGGGTGCAATAGTAGGAGGAATACCAGGTATTTTTGCTCTTATAAATAAGAAAAAAGCAGATGAAGAAAGAGCAAGAGAAGAAGAAAAACAACGAAATTTAAAATGGATGGAAGATCAATTAAAACGTCTTGAAGATATTAATAAATCATTATTTTTATTAGAACAGCGTATTTTTCCATTACAACGAAATTTAGACTTGATAGGTACAAGACTTCAATATGCTTCTGCACTTGGTTATGGACCAGGTGTTGAATTAGGATTAATGAGACAACAAGCAGAATATATGAGAGCTATTGGTGCAGAAAGAATGAGAACTGCACAACAAATGGCAAGAGAACAAGGATGGACACCTGAATTATGGAAAACTTATTTAGAAGGATATAACCAAATATTAGGAGCACAACAAAAAATATTAGAAATAGAAGGTAAACGAGTTGAATATACGAAGCAATTAAGAGATACTACTAGTGGATTATTAGACTTTGTAGAGCAAGAAGGTTACTTAAAATCTCAATTTCCTGGATTAATGCAAGCTAATCTTAATCTTGTAGATAAAGAAATTGAAGCAAGAAAAAGATTGTTATCAAGTTATGCTGACCAAAATAGTATGCAAGCTATAAATCAGAAGATAGAGATAGCACGATTAGAAGTAATAAAGAAAAGACTTGAATTTGAAGCTGAAGTTTTGCAAAGAATTAAAGATCAACAATATGTATTAGGTATGCAAAAAGAAGGATATAATACTCTTTTAAGTATGGCACAACAAATTCAAGCGCCATGGTCAATTCAAATGAATTTGATGAAAAATATTACTGAAGTTAGTAAACGAAATTATGAATTAAGTAAAGAAGCTTATCAAGCAGCATTAGATCATAATAGACCAATTAGAGAACAATTAGAGCTTAGAAATAAGATGGTACAAAGCGCACAAGAATATGTTAATTCATTACTTTATGCAAGAAGGACTTTATTTGAACAAATGGCTGCTGGATTTATGGGTGGTGGAGGAACAGCTGCTGGAGCATTACCTGTTTTAACTCCAGAAGGTATGTGGAAAGGACCTGCGTGGTATAGAGGAGCAATATTAGGAACAACTGAAGGTAGACCTACAGGAATAACTTGGCAAGAAATGATGGAACAAATGTTTGGAACTATAGCTGAACAAACTACTTTATTTGAAAATATGGTAGCAAATTCTAAAACTACAGTTTCACTTATTAAAGATGGAACAAATGTTTCTTTAGATAATTTAAATGCTGGTGTATCTAATATGGATACTGCTTTATCTGATTTATCTACTAGTATACCACAAGGTTTTCAAGATGTAGTTCAAAGTATAGAACATTTAAGTAATAATATAGAAAGTTGGTTAGCAGAAAAACCAGCTACTGGTATGGGAGGTCCTGCTGTTCCGCCAGGTAGTACAGCTCAATTGCAATTAGAAAAAGAAAGAGAAAAACAAGAAAAAGAACAAGAAAGACAAAAAAGATTAGAATGGCTTCATAAAGCACAAGAGGAAGCAGCAAAAGGAGCATTACCATCTACTTATACATTTTGGAGGCGAGCAAGAACAATACAGAAAAAATTAGAAGAAAAATTTGGAAAACCTATAGAAATCCCTAAAGAATTTCAACATGGTGGAATTGTAGAAAGACCAACTATAGCTATGATGGGAGAAACTGGTGCTGAAGCAGTAATTCCACTACGAAATGGTAGAGTTCCTGTTGAAATAATAAATAGTTCTTTGAAACCGCCAACTGTTAATGTTAGTGTGTATATTGGTAATAAAAAAATAGAAGATTATCTTTATCAAGCTTATACACAACCATAAAGTAAAATGGCGAATATTATAAATGAAAAAGCTGTTGGATTTAGGCCTGGAACACCAAAGATTACTTTAAATTGGGATAGTGATTATAGATGGTATCATAGATATGAAAATATAAAAGTAAATGCAGCTGATTTAGTAAGTAATACAGCTGTTAAAAATAAAGATGAAAATGCTGGTATTATAAATCCCAATGAAACTAGTAATATGAGTGAATTTCATTTAAATAATGCTGTTTATAATACTTTAGTGAATGGAATTCAACCAACACCTGAAATAGATTTTTCTGATAGAGGATTATTAAGACTTTCTAATGTAGTAGAACCTAATAATAATAAAGTATATGTAAACTCAAAAGAAGTACCTGTTTTTGTTGAAAATACTAGTATTAATAGTAATATATTTCTAGACCAAGATGTTACACTTGTAGATGTACTTTGGAATTCTACTAAAGTAAAACCTAATAATAATAATAATACATCTACTGCATTTTATTTTATGTGTTCTCATTTTATGCCTCCACCTAACTTTAAAAAGATGGTTGAAGAAAAAGGTGAGCTCTTCGATATAGGTCATTTCTTAGATATGTATGATAAAGGTTATTATACATCTGTATATGTACTTTTTACTGTACAAGGAAAAAACACACACCATTTTGTATTACAATTTATATTTTCTGAAACAATGTCAAGTTTAACAGGAAGTATTAAATTATATAATATTAGTGATTATAAACTTAACAAAGCAATAAAAATGAATAAATTTTGGTTAGCAGAATGGAATGCGTTAAGTGATGGAAATGGTATTATTTGTAAACCAACTGATTCTATAATAGATAAATTTGAATACTTATTTTTAACTAAAAATAGTTCAAAAAAAGGTGTTATAACTCGTGCCGTAGCGGGATATATGTTGAAGTTAGAAGAAATGAGTTTTCGTGGAGAAGAAAGTACTATTAATAATAAAATTTTTTATAGTTGTATTATACAAGTAATAGATAAAACTTTAACATTGCAACCACCTCCTATTGGTAATATTGTTTGGAGTGAAGGTGAAAAATATAATCTTCCTAATGAAGAAGTTACAGCAGATAGTGAACTTAGAGAACAAAAAGATGAATTACAAAAATGTAGTATTACTATTGATGCAATAGTTAATAGAGGTCATCCAGCAATATTTCAGCTTTTTAAAGTAAAATATCCAGAAGGTTTTGTTACAGAAGGTCCTATACATACAGATGTTGGCAAAAAACCTTATTATATATCTCTTCCTTCTTCTAAAAATGTAAATATTCCTTCTAATCATATAACATTAGATTTTATTGATCAACAAAAAAAAGATTCTCTTGAATTTAAAGTTGAATTTAAAGAATTTAATTATAAAGAATATTTACCTCTTTTTAGGAATGCTGTATTTGGATATGATCCTGATGAAATAAAACCAGAAAAACCTAGTTGGTGGGTAGATAATATATATCCAACTTCTATTAATGGAACAGAAAAAATGGATGGAATTTCTTTTAATTTAGGTTTTTATATTCCGCCAGATACTACTGATAATGATTTAATAAAAACAAGAGAGTTTTTACAAAAATTAAAAGGGGTATATCCAGTTACTTTAAAAATAGAAGTAGTAGATGGTGAATCTGATATAGATAAAGAAATTGTTTTTAAAGGATTTATTACTTCTGGTATAAGTAGGAGAAGAGATGCTCAAAAAGGAGAATTATATATAACTTTTAGTGATAGAAGTTATATGTTAAAACATCAAATTGTTATGGGATTACCTTTTTATGATGGTTGGGGACATGTATCTGCATTAAAGGATTTATTAGCAAGAGCTGGTTATCTTAGGGATACACCAACTAGTAAACAAGATGGTTTTCAATTATCAATACCTATGGATAGAAAGCCTGAATTTGATTTTAAGATGGGAACTTCTTTTTATAATTGTATAAAAAGAATTGTTGAATATGTTGGAGAATGGTTTATAGTAGAAAGAAATGGTACTTTTTCCTTAAAAACACCAAAAGATGTATACATTAGTTTAACAGATTTTATGGATAAGTTAGGTAAAACAATATCAGGAGAAGAAACACAGTTTTCATTTAAACCTCAAATAATAAGTGGAATGAATGTTTGTATGTTTTTTGAAGAAATTTTAAGTAGAAATATGGGATGGTTTAATATTATTTTGTCTCCTTTAGAATATAGTGAAGGTTTTGATAGTTCTTATAATTTATATGCAGTTTTTGGATTACTTCCAGCATATACGAGAAAAAAAGGAAAATTAGAAATTAGTTCTTATAGTGCTTATTTAGCTAAAAAGATACCAGCAACATGGAGTACACTTATTGAAAGAATAAAAAATATGGATAAAAATGTAGAAAATGGTTTAGAGTATGTATATTTCCCCTTTGCAAAGAATGCTTTATTTTCAGAACCTGATTTAAATACTATTGAAGCGGTAGAAACTAAAGCAAAAAAAGAAGCAAAACGATTATTTATGCCTCAAACTTCTGTATCATTTACAACTTTTGGTAATTATTATTGTAAACCGTTTAGTATAGCTGTTATTGTTGAAACAAGTGAACCTAAAATAATTGTAGATAGAGGTGAAAAATCTTATGGATTAGGAATAGGAGTATTTTTAATTGAAGAAGTAAATCATACTATAGATGTTAATAATAAAACTTGGTTTGTCACTTTAAAAGGATTACGAATTTATGAAGATGAAGATTTTTATCCAAGTCCAAGTGATTTTACACCAATTAATAGGTAAAAACTTAATTTTACAACTTTTATTATGTAAAAAGGAGTTTAGAAAATGAGAGATTTATATAGAGTAATTTTAAATAGAATATCAAAAGATTTTGGAGTAGATAGAAGAATATCTCGTTTTTTACCAAAATCTGATATTTTTGATCCTGATGTTTATTATATGGATACTATTCCTGAAAAAGATGGAACTTTACTTACATCATCAACTAGACTTACTAAAAATAAACAATTTAAATAATAAAAATGTATAAACTATCCATATTTTATAAAAAAGGAGTAAAGTTATATAGACCAACTGAAGAAGAAATAAAAAGAAGGCAAGAAGAGTTTAGGAAAATAAAATTAGAAGAACTTACGAAAGTTGTAGAAGAAATATTAAAAATACCTCATAAGAAACGAGCGGATGGTAAGTATGATATTTATGGAGATGTATATTTAGATAATATGTACTTAACGAGTTTATTAGAATTACCTATTAGATTTGGTAAAGTGTATGGAATTTTTTCTTGTTATAATAATCAGCTTAAAGATTTAAGAGGAGCGCCAGAGTATGTAGGTAAAAGTTTTTGGTGTGGCCATAATGAACTTACAAGTTTAGAAGGAGCACCTATATATGTGAATGGCACTTTTCTTTGTAGTGATAATCATCTTAGAGATTTAAAAGGAGCGCCGGCATATGTAGGTGGACATTTTGATTGTAGTTATAATAAGCTTATAAGTTTAGAAGGAGTACCAAAATCTATAAGTGGAGTTTTTCGTTGTAATAATAATCAGCTTAGAGATTTAAAAGAGGCTCCAGAGTATGTAGGTGGAGATTTTCATATTCAGAATAATCGTAAGAAATTTACAGAAGAAGAAATAAGGAAAGTAGTAAATGTAAAAGGTGATGTATATGTAGGTGATATATATGTATAAATTATCTATATTTTACAAAAAAGGAGTAAAGCTGTATAGGCCAACTGAAGAAGAGGTAAAAAGGAGACAAGAAGAGTATAAGAGAATAAGGTCAGAAGAAATTGCAGAAAAAATATTAAAAATACCTCATAAGAAACGAGCAGATGGTAAGTATGATGTTTATGGAAATGTATATTTAGATGATATACGATTAATTAGTTTATTAGAAGTACCTATTAGATTTGGTAAAGTATATGGAGATTTTTCATGTCGTTGTAATCATCTTAGAGATTTAAAAGGAGCTCCGGAGTATGTGAGAAATGGTTTTGATTGTGGTGAGAATCAGCTTATAAGTTTAGAGGGAGCACCAAAGTATGTAGGTGGAAGTTTTTATTGTAATAATAATCAGTTAGTAAGTTTAGAAGGAGCACCAGAGTATGTAGGTAGGTATTTTTCCTGTAGTGATAATCAGCTTATAAGTTTAGAGGGAGCACCAAAGTATGTAGGTAAAAATTTTAATATTGCTGATAATCCTAAAAAATTTACAGAAGAAGAAGTAAGAAAAGTAGTAGATGTAAAAGGTGAAGTGTATGTATAAAAGATTAAGTAATTTTAAAAGAAGTTTATTAAATTTTGAATCTAAGGTATTACCAATAAGCAAATTACAGCTTTTTATAGCTAAAAATAATGAAGAGCAAACAAGAGGTCTTATTGGTGTTGATAAAGAAGAATTTAGTGATAATTCTATTCTTTTATTTACTAATGTTAATGGTGGTGTATATTTCCATATGAAAGGAGTAAAATTTCCTATTGAAATTATGTTTTTAGATAAAAATTTTAATATTATAGAAAAATATGAATTAAAGCCTGAAATTGGATTAGTAAAGTCTCCAGAAAATACTTGTTATGCTATTGAAGCTAATGTAGGTTTTTCTGATAATATAATAAAAGATAAATTTTTATTAGAATTAAAAAAAGCGTTAAGAAATGGATAAAAAAAGAGGACTTATTGCATCACAAATTATAGAAACAGCAAGAAATAATTTAGATTTATTAGATAATATAGGATATGGTGAAGTTGTATTTTATATAAAAAATGATACAGTATGGAGAGCAGAATTTAAAATATCTAGAAAAATAAACGAACCTATAAATATTAATAAAAAGAAGGAGAACAATAATAATCTATAATAGAGAGGTAGAATATGTCTTATTTATATAAATCTAATAAATATTTACTTCCACGACCAAGTGAAGGAGATTATTTTGATGAACAAGAAGAAAAGCGGTTTAGTGATATTATAGATAGAGTATTAAATGAACTTGTAAGGTATCAGACGCCAGATAAAAAAGGATATGGAGTTATTCAAGAAGGTATTTATGTTACTCATTTCGTTAATAATAATTCTTATATAGAATTACAGCCTACTACATCATTACCAGCAATATTTGCATTTATTAATTCTATACCTATTTATTCTAATAGTACTATAACTTTTACTGGATTAGAAAATAATCAAACTTATTATTTATATTTATCTTTAGTAGAAGATAGGACTATAGAGCCTGAAAAAAGTTCAAGGCGTTTTGGTGATATTGTTCCAATTAAATCTACAGTTCCTTCTAACAATTCTAATTATCTTCTTATCGCTATTGCTACAACAACAGGTTCAAGTATATCTGTTAATACAAATCCAGAAGGCAAAACTGTACTTTATAGTATTGTAGATTATGATAAAGACGCAGATGGTATTATTGATAATACGAAGTTATTAGATGGTAAATCTTTAGAATATATATTAAATAGAAGTAATCATATTGGAAAACAAGATTGGGAAACTATAGATACAACTACACATAAAGTTTCTGAAGAAGATATTGTTGAAAGTTTAAATATAAGTTTAAGATTTAAAGAGTTATTAGGTAGTTTTCATATAAAAGGTAATTTACCAACAACTTCTAATAATCTTACACATACAATTCCAGAACAAACGGTTTGTGTTAATGGTAAAAGGATTGTTTTATCTGAAATACAACATACTTATATTCCAAATAGAGATACTTATATAGAAGTTGGTGAAGATGGTATTTATTACTTTATAGAATATTTAAACGGAGAACCACCAGAACCTGAAAGGGAAGGTAGATATAGATGGTTAAAAGTAGTTACAACTTCAGCAAGAGCTTCTACTGGTAAAATTATAGTTGAACGACAACCAAAAGTTGGTGATAAAATTGTTATAGGTAGTGATGAATTTGTTGCAGTTGCTACTCAAAGTGAAGTATCTCCAGGTAATAAAAAGTTTTGGATTGGTAGTGGGGATAATGTTTCAGGTTGGATAGAATGTGCAACTTCAATAGCTTATGCAATAAATACAGCAAATATTTCAATAAATGCAACTACAAGTAATAATATAGTAAATTTAACTTTTTCAACTGAAGGTAGTAATGGTAATATTCCAATTGAATTAGTTCTTAATACAAAAGGAGATTTAGTTGCGTTTGGATTAGAAAATGGAGTTAATGCTTGTATACTTGAAGTAGTAGATTTAAGAAAATTTTTCTTTCCATATTTTAAAGAACCTGTTAATAAAAAAGAAGATTTACCAAATTCTGTAGTTGATGGAGAAGTAAGATTAGTTAAAGAAGAAAATACTTTATATAGATATTCAACAGATAAAAAGTATGGTGAAGGTAGAATAAGGTTTTTAAATACACCAACTCATGGTGATAGATTACAAATAGGAGATATAATAGCAATAGCAACTTCTGGCGTAGAAGATATAGATAAAAAAGAGTTTTCTATTTCTTCACCATTAACCTCATTAAAACATGTTTTAGATTCTTCTGTATATCCATCTTCTAATTTAACTTCAGCAATTTTTGATGATATTTTACATGTTTATACAAAAGTTGCATCTAAGAGTGAGAATAAAGAAATAAAATTACTTATTGGAAATGCAAATGACTATTATTTATCAGGTATAGCTGGTGCTGGTGAAGATACAGGTTGGGTTGCTATTGGGAATCAATCTTCTGGTATAAGTTTAAGTAGTGAAACTATTTTACAAAAACGAGGACATATTGAAGGTACATCTGGAGTAGGATTATATTATACTTCATCACCTTTTGAAAAAGATTTATTATTTGTATTTAGAGGTGGAATTTATCAAGAACCAGATATAGATTATAATGTTATATTACCATCAGGTATACAGTTTATAGAACCTACTGTTGAAGATGGTGAAGATATAGAATATATTATTTATAGACCTGCTGGAGTAGTTCAAAAAGATATTACAAGTTATTCCTTTGTTACAATACATAAAGAGAATGAATTAGTTAATAGTTTAGATGTAGAAACACATCATAAATTCCATGATGAAATAAATCATGATAGTGTTCCAATTTCTGACCCAGGTACTTTATATATACATAAAACAGATTATAAAGTTCTTGGAGACCATATTTCTGATAATGTAGCTCATTCAAGTGTAAGTAAATTAGAATTTTGGTGGAAGATATTAAAAGGTGGAGTTAATAATAAGTTTAGAATTCAAGGTACTAACATCCATTACTTCCCTGAAAGTAACCTTTTATTTGATTATAACTCTGAAACAGTATCAGAAAATGATGGTGAATTCTGGTTTCAAGCAGATACTACTATATATCCTATAGTTAAAGATACTTCAGAAAGTAAATTATACTGTCCATTAAACCTTTCTGGGATTGGAATTGATGAAATATACTTTTTTGGAAAAGGTAAAGCATATAAAAGTACACAATCAGGACTTGAATGGGTAGATGAAACAACTCTTTCTTCAACACCTATACTTAACGATTCTGTTATATATAATGATAAAGTATGGTTAGGGTTAGATAATGGTGAATTTTGGAGAAGAGATGGTGTTAGTAATTATGTAAAAGTAGGAAATATTCCTGGAACACAAATAAAATCAATATCTACCTTTGGTATTGATTTATTATTAGGTACTGATGGTGAAATTTATAGGTATAATCCAACTGAAGGGTTACAAACAACACCTTTTATTGATATTTCTGTAGAATGGATAACTGCAGGAATAGAGTATGCAGGATTATTCTTCTTCGCAACACAAAATCCAAATAGAGTATATAAGTATGATGGCGTAAATGTTATACAAGAAACAATAAGTCTTACTAGTTACGGTACAGAATTTTTTGTTTATAATGGTAGGTTGTATTTAGGTACTTATGATGGAAAAGTATATGAAAAAGAAAATATTAATGCTTCATGGATACAAATATTTTCTTCTACAGGATCTGTTACAAACTTTTCTTCTGCAAATGGTATTTTATATGTAGGTATTGGAAAAGTATTATATAAGAAGGAAGGATTAAATAATTTTGAAATTGTACATATTTTTGATTATAATTTAGATTGTATTCTTGCTACCTCTGCATTTATATTTGTTTCTTATAGTGGTGATATTTATCGTAATGCACCTTATATTGGGTGGGAAAAAGTTCCTACTACTGGTATAGATGCTAGTATATATTATGGTAATCAAGTAAAGTTTATCCTTAAAAATCCAGAAGTTTTATTCCAAATTAGACAAACAGGGACATTTTTCTCAAGAAGAAAGCAGTATCCTAATGATGATATATGGTACTATAATACTTATCCGACAGGAGAAACTCCTTTTTCACATTCTTTATTAATAGATTTAGATAATGATGATCATTTACAATATTTAACTGAAGGAAGACATAAATTAATTGACCATGTTAGTGGGTTAGGGCTTGCACCAGGAGATGCAAGTTATATTACTTATAATGATGAATTAGATAGGTTGCCTGAATCGTATCCATTAGATACAATATCAGTAGAACATGATTTACATACTCATTCTGAAGTACCTGGTATTGTTTGGAGTATAGAAGATTATACTAATCCAGAAAAGAGGTTAAGGGGAAATGTAAGGTTTGAAGGAGTGTCCGGAATTGGTGTAGAGTTTTATAGTGGACTTGATGTTGAAGAGAGAGTTCAGATTTATATGACTGGTATTAATTTACCTGATTTTGTTGTTTTAAAGAGATATAAGGATTTTTATTCAACGGATTGGGTTTCTTCAGGTGGCACTTTTTACTTAGATTTTAATCATAATCTTAATAATATGTATATTATAAACCAAGTTTATTCTGGAAATACTTTAGTTTTAGTTGATAAAGTAGATATTCTTGATGTAAATACTATTAGGTTAGGATCAACAAGTACTTTTGATGGAAAAGTAATTGTTATTGGATAAAAAGGAGGGTTGAAATATGGGAAGTTATGTTTACTTTTGGCAATGTTCATCAGGAACAGGACAAACTATATTAAAAAGATTTAAAGTATCTACATCTGAATGGGAAACTGTACATACTGCCCCTAAGGATTATGCAGCTTTTGGAAGCCTTTATGGAACAGTAAATAGAGCAGTTCAAATTGGAAAATATATATATTTTGTTGGTAATGCTCAAACGGCTTACAAAATGATAAAATTTGATATAGAAAAAAATACTTATACTGAATTACATGATACTCCTTTTGGAGCAACAAAACATATGATAGCTTGGGATGGTGGTAACTATATTTATACTATACATGGTAGTGCATATAAATATAATATAACTTTAGATTATTTCACACAAATTGCAACACCAGAGGAGTATGATTATAATTATAGTTCTTTAGTTAGATACAATAACAATATAGTTTGTGTTGGATGCTGGTCTTGGAGTGGTGGTGATCATATTAGAATTAAAAAATATAATCCAGATACTAATTCATGGACATTATATGCGGCAAATGGATCTTATAATGGCAATGTACTTGAATGTAGAGAATCTGCTTGTGTTATAGGTGGTAGTATATATTTTGTAGAAAGTAGACAATATAGAATGTGTGAATGTACTCCATCAGATAATCCTAACGATCCTGCAATAGTTATAGTATCTCCACCTAATCCTCCTTATGGGCCACAATCAGCTGTTACTGATTCTTCCAGATATATGTATAGTTTTGCTCATTGGAATGATTCTTTTAGATATGATGCATTTTTAAACTCTTATATACATCCTCTTTCAAATGCTGGTAGCTGTGATTTTGGTGTTGTATGTTATGTGACTTTAAGAAATTTTGTTTTTTATAAGAGTGATGGTATAACTGAAACAGATCTAATAGAAGATTTAGGTGCAACTTTATCAGGTGTTTCTACAGAACCAAAAAAATATTATATTAAATCAAGGTATGGTACTCAAGGAAATGTTTTACTTAAAGTAGTAGAAGATCCACAAAACGATGCTGATAATTGGACTTATGTATCAACAAGTAGTACAGGTCCTTGGTATCCAATGGTAGGTTTAGGTGTATTTTCTGCAGGTGAAGAGAAACCTTTTTGGATTAAAAGTGTACCACCAATTGATTCTTCCCCAGGTACAAGAAAAATTTTAGTACAAGTTTCTGGATAAAGTCAGTTTTATTTTTTAACTTTATAATAAGAGAAACAAAAAATGAATGGTAATACTGAACAACAATTTTATACATTTGGTATAATTTCTCAATATCATACAGATTCTGAAATACAATCTTTTTCTTTAGAAGTTGAAGAAAATCCTATTGTATACCAATTATATAGTTTAGATGTTGTTTTATTAAAAATAGATGAAGTTACACCCGTTTCTGGTAAAGTTGGTGATGTTATTACATTAACTGGTGTAAGTTTCGGTAATTCTCAAGGTAATTCTAAAGTATATTTTAAAGTAAAAGAACCAACTGAAACTTTATTTATTGCAGAAATAATTTCTTGGTCAGATACTACTATTACTTGTAAAGTTCCAACTGGTATTACTTCTGGTATTGTGTATATTTATGTTTATAGAGATTATGATAATATTAAAGGTAATAGTAATGAAGTAGAATTTTATATGACTGGATTAAAAGTATGTAAAGTTTGGGATACTTGTAATGATTGGAAAGATTGGAATAAATATGATGTAAGTGTAGATGAAAATTGTGATTTAGTATTAAGTAAAGCAAGCGTAAATGAGGTAGAGCTATTATATACTTATATTAATCCAGATATAGTTACAATTTATGGTTGTGAATGGTCTTCTACTTATAATAAACTTATTATGGCTGCTAAAGCAAAAGATGGTAAGTATTATATATATTCTGTAAATAAGAATGGTATATGGCAGAAATCTAATTTATCATTTCCTTTCTTAAGTTATGGCTGGGAATCAGTACATAGAATATTAACTATAATTAATGGTAGAGTGAAAATATTAGGGAGAGTAGCTAGTTATATAAACTTTTATGAATTTAGAGAATCTGATTTAGTATTTTTAAAAGAATCTTTTACTCCAATGAATATAGCTTATCCAAATAATAATGCATCTTATACTATATCACAAGATATAGATAATAAAACTTATGTACTTATGCACTATTATTGGAGTGGAAGTGGTCCTTATGCAACTGGATCTTATTATCATTATTCTAGACTTTTTATTTTTGATAAAGATACGAATGTAATAAATGCTTATAATAACACTTATTATAAACTTTACAATGAATCGGGAAAAAGAAAATTGACTGGAAATTATACTATTGATTTGTATCCTTACGCAGGATATGTATATTCAATAGCTAAGGATTTGTCATCAGTAAATAAAGATGTTATAATATTTGAAAAACCTGTGATATGGGATTATAATACAGATAAACTCAGTCTTGAAATAGAGGCATTTTTAGATGAACATAGTAAATGGGTAACTACAACAAAAGATGTTTACTGGTATGATGAAAAAGCTCATGCTTATCAAAGTGTTTTTCCATCATTTGAAAATTCTATAACAGAAGTTTTTCCATCAATGACACGGTTTAGTATGAATGAAAGTACTTATCTTTATCGTATAGGCCAAGTTGGGAGAGATGCAGTTACTGTTAGAATTTATTCTCTTAAAGAAAGTGCTTATAAATCATATGGTTACGCTACATATACTTATACACCAAAAGCTGGTATAAAATTTAAAAGTTGGTCTTCTTTAGTGGATAAAGAAGTTCCTACTAACACTTCTTTAACTATGAAATATAATAGTAGTGCTGATATTAGTAGTATTGGAACTGTAGAAAGTATAGATATAAAAGCAGATTTTAATACAAATGATAGTTCTATTACACCAAAATTAAAGTCAATTCAAATTTGTGCAGAAACTACACCATCAGTACAAGTTCTTTCTCCAAATGGTGGTGAAACTTTTACTGCAGATACTACACAAACAATAACTTGGAAAAAGTTAATTAATTGTGATAAATTTAAAGTTTATTATATGACAGAAGGACAGTGGATATACTTAACAGAAACTACAAACACTTCTTACAATTGGACAATTCCTAATGATCCTTCAGATAAATGTCTTATAAAAGTGGAAGCGTATATTGGTTCAGAAATGGTTGGTGATGATGTTTCAGATAATTATTTTAAAATAGTTTCTGCAAATTATACTGTAACTGTTACTTCTCCAAACGGTAATGAAATATTAGAAAAGGGTGAAAATTATAATATTACTTGGACATATTCATCACCAATTTCAGTATATTTTAAAATTTACATTTCTTTAGATAATGGTATAAATTATACTTTGATTACTGATAATGTAACATCTAGTCCATATCCTTGGAATGTAAATGTAAATGATACTATTTATGGGAAAATAAAAATAGAAATGTTAAAATCAGGTACTACTGATAAAGTTTTAGCAACAGATACTTCAGATAATACATTTACTATTATTCATAAATCATTAGCTGTAAATACACCATCTACTAATGAAGTTGTTACTGCAAATACAAATTATAATGTTACTTGGACAAAAACAGGAACATTTACTTCATTTGATTTATATTATTCAAGAGATAATAAGTCAACTTGGAATACAATTGCTACTTCATTACCATCAACTACTACTTCATATAGTTGGCCTGTTCCTGATATTATTTCAAGTGAATGTTATATTAAATTAGTAGGACATAATTCTGGTGCAGATATAGTTGTTTACTCTGGATTATTTAAGATACTTCCTGCAGAAGGTTCTTATTGGGTAAAGATTATTTCTCCTGATGGTAGTACTTCTCTTACTGCAAATTCAGATATTACAATAAAATGGAGTTATCAAGGTGGTGAAATTAAGAATTTTTATATTGAATATGATAATATTTCTTCTGGACAGAATAATATATTTATATTAGTTGCAAATGTACCTACAACACAAATTTCTTGGAAAGTACCTGATATGAATGGTTATATTAGAATAAGGATAAAAGCAAGAGCTAATACAGGACAAATTTTAGTTTTTGCAGAAACGGGTACTTTACAAGTTAAAAAAGAAATATCTGATGGGGGAGGTAATACACCTTTAAATGCTACATTTAGTAGGCCATATTTTGAAGAATTAATCTATAATAGTCAAAATTATTTAGTTCAATTTACAATAACTGGTAATTATAGTTATTGGCATTTAGATTATGCTTTAGATGGAGGGAATAATTATACTGATTTATCTGCTACAAATTGGGTAAGATTAGCTAGTAATCAACAAGGTATGTCTTATACTTGGTCTATTTCTGGTGATATTATTTCCAATCAAGCTAGGTTAAGATTGTTAATATATGATAGTAATAACAATTTATCTTTAATAGTTCCTTCTTCTATATTTGAAATTGTACAAAAAGTATCTGAAGAAGAAATACCACAAGTAATAGATTATTTTGATATAATTTTACCAACAAAGTTTAGTAAATGTTATAGGAACTATGGTTATATTTTTAGGTATAAAACAAGTTGTGTTGGAACACATACTTTTGGTATGGAAATGAGAACTGATGGGATTAGTGATTTAGAAGATACTTCTAAAGATGTATATAAAATAGATAAAATTTCAAACTTTACTGTTCCAAATAGTTTATATCCAGGTAGATATCTAAAAGTTACAAGAGATATGGTTGGAATTATTAAACTTTATGTTAATTGGCAAAAAAATAGTAGTGGTACTAGTTATGTTGAACCTATTTATATTTTCCAACCAGGTAATTTATCTTTTATAAATGTATATGAAAATATAAAAATTGAGAAGAATACTGATTTTATTTTAAGTATACATACTGATTTTAAAAATTATGAACATAGAATATACTATACTCTTAATAATGATATTACAGATAATCTTGAGTATGGTGATACTGGTTTATGGGTAAAATTTGCAACTATAACTCCAACAACAAATGACTTTTCAGTATCTTGTCATTTACCTAATATTACTTCAAATAAATGTATGTTTGCAGTAGAAGTTTGGAAAAAAGGTAGTGAAATTGATAGTATATTTAACACTTCTGAAGATGTATCTACTATTGAAGATGATCAGTTAGTTAAAGGAATGCAAAAGTATAGTAATACTAAATTTTTAGTTTCAAGAGCTTATTCTGAAAAGTTTAGTATATGTGATCCATCACCTACAATAACAATAACAAATCCAACTTCAAGTTCAATATTTTATGCGGGTGATTTAATAAATGTATCTTGGCAGATAACAGGTTCTTTTACATATTATAAAATATATTATTATTTAAATGGAGTTTGGAATTATAGTGGTATTTCAGTAGGTACAACTTACTCCTTCTTAGCACCTAATCAGAATTGTAGTACAAAAGTAAAAGTTGAAGGATATGATGATAGTGGATATGTTACAGAAAGTATATCTTCAAATTTTGAAGTAAGATCAATAGTAGTAAGATTATTAAACCCTAGAAAAGGTGAAAGAGTTTTACAAGGATCAATATATAAAATACAGTGGGATTTAAATAGAAATGTAGATAGTATTAACTTATATTTTTCTTCAGATGGTGGTGAAAATTATAATATAATTGCAAGTAATTTATTAGGAACAAAGAGAGAGTTTTTATGGCATGTACCTAATAATATAGTTTCTAAAAAATGTTTAATAAAAATAGAAGCAATAAAAGGTACAATTATTGTTTCTGATATTAGTGGAGATTAAATATGGCTACACAATTTGATACAACTTATGGTATAAAATGTAATGGTGAAAATATAGCTGGTCAGATAGTACAAGGGAATCAGGTTTATTCTCTTTCCTTTAGAGTTATAAATGAAAATGTTGGTGATCAATATTGGTTATTTATGAAATCTGGTAATGATGATTGGAAATCTATTACCATATCTGAAGGATTACCATACCCATCTGGTGGAGGAACTGGTGGAACTAAAACTTATACAGTTAATTGGAGGGTTCCTCCATTATTAAATTCTTCTTGTACAATAAAAATAACAAAAGTAACTGGTGGTGAATTAGTTTCAGGAACATTTGCAGTACATTGGTATACAGAATTTCAAAGCGAACCTATTTATATTAACGGAATTGCAGGTAGTACAGTAAATGGTAAAACTTTTAGTGGTGATATTACAATTTCGTTTTATTTAACACATGAAAGTGGAGACCATTTTGATGGTTATTTAAATACACATGGAGAAGAGTTTACAGTATATTATGAAGATATGAATGAAGGTATATGGAGAAAATGTACTTTAAAAGATGTATCTAATCCTATTATAGGGTTAGGTGGAACTTTTTCTCCAAGAGGTTATAGTGTAGTTTGGAGAAGTAGTTTAGATGTTTCTTCTGATATAGGAAATTGTAGAATAAAAATTTGGCTTAAGACATATAATTGGGGAGCAATGACTTCAAATTTTCATCTTCTAGATTCTCCATTACCACCTTCTGAAGAGGAAGAAGGAAATTATTTTGAAATTTATTCTTCTGCACCACAGAGTTACGTAAGAATTCTTTCTCCAAATGGTAATGAAAAAATTATTAAACAAAGTAATTATAATATTACTTGGGAATCATCTTCAAATGTACACCATTTTGCTTTAATGTATTCTAATAATGGTGGTGTTAATTGGAATAATATAAATAGTAATGTTAATGGTAGTTTAAGACAGTATAGTTGGACAACTCCAGATGTTATCAGTAGTATTTGTTTAATAAAAATAATTGCATATGATCCTGATGGGAATATACTTAGTGAAGATATATCTGATTATTTCTTTAGTATTTATAATTCACTATATCAGATTAATTTAGTTTATCCAAATGGTGGTGAAAAGTTTTATTATGGTAATATAGAAAATATTACCTTTACAAATATAGGAAATTATCAATGTTATAAATATAAACTTTTATATTCAGTAGATAATGGTAGAACTTGGAATGAAATTGTTACTACACAATCATATTTATATTCTTGGCAAGTTCCAGTTTTGACACAGGAGACAAATAAAGGAATAGTAAGAGTTTTAGGATTATCTTCCAATAATACAACTTTAGCTGATGATATTTGTAATAATTACATTTCTATACTTCCTTTTATAATAAATATAGTAAGTCCAAAAGAAAATTCTATATTAAATCCTAAAACAAAAACGTATATAAAATGGGTAAAAGTTGAAAATAAAACATTTAAATGTTTTAGTATTTACCTTTCTACTAACGGTAAAGATTTTACAAAGATATTTGATTATATAAACCCAAATTTAAATAAAATTCCTTGGAAAGTATATGATACTGAAACAAATAATGCAGTATTATCAGTACAAGCAATGACTGATACAAATAAAGTTATGGGTAGAGGTATAGTAAATTTTAAAATAAGAAAATTAACAATTTTAAAAGATACGGCTAAGCATATTTATACAAAAGTACAAAATATAAGAAAAATTTTTATAAAATAAAAAGGAGGTGTAAATATGAAGTTTCTTAAGTATAGTTTAATTATTTACTTTCTTATAGTAATAAATAACATATTTTCTTCTACTATAAGGAGCAATTTAGAAGTAGATGGGGATATATCTACTAAGAAGAATTTATATTTAAATAGTGATGGAACTACTTCTGAAACTGCTATAATCCAAGTAACTAATCAGTATAATGCACCGAAGATAAGATGGAATGGTAGTTTAGGTGTTTGGCAGTGTACTAGTAATGGAACAATTTGGAACAATTTTGGTTTACCTTTAGGGACAAGTGGACAAACACTTCGTTATGATGGAACTAATTGGATAGCAAATAGTATTCTTTTTAATAATGGTGTTAATGTTGGAGTTAATACAAGTAATCCATCAGAAAAATTAGATGTCAATGGAAATATAAAATGTGATACTGTAAGAGTAGATTTTATTTCTGATAAAAACGGAGACAATACGAGTAGTCCAACACAAATAGCAAGTGCTATTTCTAATTCTCATTCGTCTTATTTAATAGGAACAAAGTTAATAGATGAAACTGGAATAGATACAGGGAAAGTTTTAAAGTTTGATAGTACTGAAAATAAATGGAAAATGATGCCTGATGTTGGAGGTGAACCTTATGGTAGTTCTAAAACAATTCAATATAATGATAATGGAAAATTTGGTGGAGATGATAATTTAACTTGGGATAGTAGTATAGCAGAGTTAAGAATAAAAAATACAAATGTAAGTAGTAAACCACAAATTATTCTTAAAGATGAAACAGAAGGTAATCCATATCCAAATAGTTATGGGCAGGTGGTTCAAAATAATGAAGATTTAAACATTTATTCAAGTGATGGTGGCATATTGTTTATACCTAATTCAAATTATAAAGTTAGAGTAGAAAGTGCTTTAAGGGTTGACCGTCAAATAGAACAAGACCAAGTTGGATATTACAATTTATTTAGGTCTCCATTAGGAGTTGGAAACAAATTTGCATCAGATTTTTCAGTTTATCCTGTAGAAGTTCTTGAAGTAGATGGAAATGTTCAATGTGATACTGTCAAGATAGATTTCATTTCTGACAAAAATGGTGATAATACATCCAGTCCTACCCAAATCGTTAATGCTATTTCTAATTCTCATTCGTCTTATTTAATAGGAACAAAGTTAATAGATGAAACTGGAATAGATACTGGGCTAATTTTAAAATACAATTCAGTAGAAGGTAAATGGAAAATAGGAAATGATTTAGTTGGTATTACAGAAGAAACTGACCCTATTTTTTCTGCTTGGGATAAATCTACAGGTATTACTATAGGAATAAACCAAGTTACCAATTTACAAGCTGAACTTGATGGAAAAGTAGATAGTGATAGTCAAACTTATCAAGATGTTGTTTCAAATTCTCATTCTTCTTATCAAATAGGAACAAAACTGATTGATGAAACTGGGATAGATACAGGAAAAGTTTTAAAGTTTGATAGTACTGAAAATAAATGGAAGATAGGAAATGATTTAGAAGGTGCTTATACATTTTTAGAATTAACTGATACACCATCATCTTATACTGGACAATCAAATAAAGTTCCTATTGTAAAATCAACAGAAGATAGTTTAGAATTTAGTTTAATTTCAACAAATAATATTGCTGATAATTCTATTACGGAAACTAAACTTCAAGATAATTCTGTAACAACTTCTAAAATACAAGATGGTGCAGTTACAGAAACGGATATATCTGATAATGCAGTTACTACTAATAAAATTCAGAATAATGCTGTTACATTAGAAAAACTTGCTGTAAATAGTGTTAATAGTTCAAAAATAGTTGATGGGACAATTGTAGATACTGATATAAATTCAAATGCAAGTATTTCCTTAACAAAACTTGAAAGGTATCCTTTTACAACACAAGATATTCAAGATAGTGCTATTACTTCAATAAAAATTGCAGATGGAGCAGTTACCGAAACTGATATTGCTAATAATTCAGTAAGTTCGTCAAAAATAATAGATGGTGCAGTAGGAACTGATGATTTAGGTGATAATGTAGTAACTTCATCTAAAATACAAGATTATACTATTACAGAGACAGATATAAGTGATTCTGCTAAAATTCTCAAAACTAATGAACCTTTAACTTTGCCAACAATATTAGGTAATTCAGGGAAGTTTTTAAAGACAGATGGAAGTGGTTTGATATGGGATGTTCCTGCTGGTGATATTACTGGTTCAGGAACTGCAGGTAAATTAGTAAAATTCACAGATACAAAAGTAATTGGTGATGCAACTAATACAGATACAGAAGTGTCTGATGCAGTTAGTAAAGCGCATACACAGAATACTGACACAATTTTAACAACAGATGGTTCAACACAACTCATAAATGCTGGAACTTTAAAATCAAATTTAGCAGTAGATACTGGAATAACAATAGATGGAATTGATATTTCCGATAAGATTGACCAAGCAGTTAAAACAACAAGTAGTCCAACTTTCCAGTTAGTTAATACAGCTTCTGGGTCTAATACTGGAATACTTTTAGGTAGTTTAGTAAACTCTTACGGTGGACGGTTAATTCGTTATTCTGACCAGAGTATACTTTTAGGTCTTACTGGTAATACTTCATCATATCATTTTTTAATTACGCAAAGTGATGGAACAAATATTATGTGTTTTAACGGTGATGGAAATATAGGTATTGGAACAAGTGTTTTAGGAACTTCTGCTTACAGAGTTTTAGGTTTTATTAATGGAACAGCACCATCTACTTCACCAGCAGATACAGTCCAGTTATATGCCAACGACGCTACAGCAGGAAAATCTGTTTTACATATAAGAAATGAAGATGGAACGGTATATAATACTTGGATGTCAGGAGCAAGGGCATATAGGTCATTAGGTGCTAGTGTCCAGACAATTCCTACTGGAACTTGGACGATAGTTCAGTTTAATGCTGAAACTTTTGATATACAAAACGAATATGATAACACAACTAATTTTAGATTTACAGCAACGAAAGCAGGATATTATCAAGTTAATGCAAGTGTTATGTGGTCATCTTGGAATACAAGCAGTGTTTTTTATGTTTCTATTTATAAAAATGCAGCTGAATATGCAAGAAATTACTTTGTAGCACCTTCAGCCAGTGGTGGAAGTGTCCCAGTTTCAGATATTGTTTATTTATCTACGGGTGATTATATAGATGTTAGAGTATATCAAAATACAGGTGTAGATAAAACAATAGAACCAGGAAATGCCTATACTTATTTCTCAATTATAAAGGTCTTCTAAAATGAAAAAACTATATCTTTTAACAGATGAGGAATTAATATTTAAAAAACTTTGAAACTTTTTATGTTTCCGGAGCATCTAAATATATAGAAAGGAGAAAGTAAAATGGAAAAATGGACAAATGTAGTTATACATCACTCTGCATCTGAGTTTGGATGTAGAGAAGTAATAAAACAGTGGCATTTGCAGAGAGGATGGAGAGATATTGGATACCATTTTGTTATAGGTAATGGTTTTCCTACATCTGAATGGAAAAAACCCTTAAAACCATTTATAGGTTCTATAGAAATAGGTAGATTAATAAATGATGATACTTGGGCACAAGATGTGGAAATAGGTGCCCATTGTCTTGGCTTTAATAAGAATTCTATAGGTATATGTTTAATTCATTTAACTAAATTTTATATTGAACAAATTTTTACTCTTTTTACATTATGTCAATTTTTATCAGAACTATACCAAATTCCTTACGATAACTTTTTTGGACATTATGAATTAGATGTTAAAAAACCAGATTGTCCTGGTTTTGATATGAAATTGTTTAGAGAAGCTTTAAAAAATCAGAATATTAAACATAAATTTATAGAATCTTTAGTAACACAAAATAAATTAAAAACAGAATAATAGAATATGCTTAAAATAATTTTAACATTACTTATATTATTTGTTGGTTTTTTATTAGTAACTGAAATTATTGATATGTTTAAGAGTTAAAAAAAGGAAAATATGAAAAAAGTATTATTGATATTTGTTTTACTAATTACATTTCAACTTTTAGTATACATACATTTTTTATGGCAAAGAAGAAAATTAGATGTGCATTATGAACAGATAGATAGGATTTCTTTTTGCTCACTAAGAGAGTTTTCTGGAAGAACTACATTAGGAACTTATGCTTGTGAAAATACAGTTGCTGTTTCTCGTGATTTAAAACAATACTTGGGATATATGGTAAGAATACATAATAATGATTATTTTGTTTCTGATTTAACACATAAGAGATTTAATAAAACTATAGATATTTATGTAGATTTATCTAAAAAAGATGCTATGAAATTAGGTATAATAGAAGGTCCAACAACAGTAAAGTTTTACAAAACGTGGGAAATGGTAAAGGATTAAATAAAATGTTTAAAAAGAAAAGACGAAATAATAATAGTAAAAAGAATAATAATTATTATGATAAAGCGTTTAATTTATTGTTAGAATTAGAATATATATTTCCTACTGATGATAAAGATAGAATATTAGGTATTTCTAAAAGTTTCTTTCCAAAACAGTTTGAAGAAATTAAAAATAAATCTAGCTATAAAGAAAAGAAAGAATATTCTAAGAAGTTTTGTAAAGAAAACATATGGGATGTTTTAGATTGTGATAAATTAAAATGTCCTTTGAATATTGTTATATTTGATTTAGCTATTGATGTAGGTATAAGGCGCACTAAGAATTTATTAAAAATTACAACAGATTATACTGAAGTTTTATTACATAGAATTGAATTTTATTTATATACTATAAGAGATTTTAAAGTTTTACATACATGTATTGAGAGGATAATTGAATTGTGGAAAATATGTAAAGACTTGGAAAAAATATAAAAATAAAAATTTTGAAACTTTTTACCTGTCCGGAGCATCTAAATATATAGAAATGGAAGAAGAAAAAAAGTATTTTATTTCTGTAGTTGAAGAATTTGTGCTTAATCCTGACTTTTATGGGTTTCGTGGAGGTCGGATTGAAATTTATGATGGAAATAATAAATATGCGATTTGGGAATTTAGGATATTTCTTCCAGAAAGAATTTTTGAAAAAGTAAGAGAAGCATTTGATTTTGAAGAAATGTCTGAAAAAGAATTAAAAAATAGTTTTATCGAATTTGATGGGGAAAAAGTTTTAAGAAATAGTAAAGAATAAAGGAGGTGAGAATAAAGAAATGAAGAAAATATTGTTTATTTTATTTATTTTTGCTATTTTTTCTAGCTTTATTTATGCAGATCCACTAACTGACTTCTTTAAAGAAACTGTTTCTTATATACAGAAGAATGGAGTTAGTGGTGGAATGGTTTATGATGCACAAGAAGGGTATTTAGGGACAATAAATCTCCAGCTTGCACAAAGTAAACATAACTGGTTGCATTTCGGAGTAAACGCCGGATTAGATAATGATGTAAGTTTAGGACTATATGCTACAGTTAATGGAACTAAACTCTTAGATAGAATTTTAGGAAAGGAATTGCAGTATGTTAAATTTTTTGAAGTAGGCTACTCTGGATTAATACAATTAACTGGAGAAAGTGAAATATATAATGGTCCTTTTGTAATATTCTTAAAGAAAGATTTTTAATAGGGAAGTGAATTTAATATATAAAAATTGACTAAAAATGCCCCTATTCTAAAAGCTTTAGTGGTAGGTATTACAAAAGGCGATACCAATATAAAGACCTCTCATGAAAGCCTCTTTAGGGTAGGGGCATAACTAAAAATATTATGAAAAACTTAAAATTAAGTAAATGGAATGAAAATAAATTTGATGTAAAAATATTACCTTACGATATTATAGCTTTCCTGCCAAAATCGTTTTGTCAAAAATTTATATCATTTTTTTCAGGATTATTCTGTCATGTTGGTTTTATAGAGTATGGATACAATTTAAAAAACTTATTACAAAAAATAGACTTTCCAGAAAAATTACTTCCACAATCAGATAAAATATATGTTATATCCGCTTCTATTAAATATAGAGGTGTATTTTTTGAAGACTTTAATAGTATAAAGAATAAATACGGTGGATATTATATATTTAGAGTACGAAATATAACAGATTTAGAAAGGCATTTATTAAGGATTTATGCAATAACATCAATTGGAAAATTTTATGATGTTTTTCAATTAGGAAGAATATTTTTAAATTTACTTTTTAGAATTGGTATTACAATCTCTTTTAGAAAAGAATTTGGTGGATTAATTTGTTCAGAATTTGTTAGTATACCTTTATCTTTTATTTTAGGACTAGAATTTGAGAAAAAATTAAAATATAATACTCCTGATGATGTAGTTACACATGAAAAAATAGATTTTTTGAAAGAGGGGGTGTTTTAATGCAAGAGTTTTTAGTAAGCTTTCCTGTAATTACTCCTTATTATATTGATACTTATATTGTATCTAATGGAAAAGAAAAAAAGTATAGGTTTTATATTTCTGATTATATTTATGATAAGTTTTTTAAATATATGAAAAAACAAAAGAATAAAGGTAGATTACTTTCTTTTTTAAGAAAGAATTCTTATAAATATGAAGATATAACAAATATGAAAATATAAAATAAGTAATAAGGAGGAAAATATGGAAAAGTTCAATATTGAAGAAGCGAAAGTGATAATAGAAATAAAATATAATGGTAAATGGCATGGGTTAAAGGAAGTTTTACATAAAGCAGATTTCCAATCTTTTAAAGAAAAATTCAAATATCCCGCATCAATTCTCTTAATGGAGAGTGCAATAAGATTAATAAATGTTTTATTTGAAAGGGGGAAAAATGAAACTAGAGATAAAAGATTATAAAGATGAAATGAGAAGTAGAGTATCAGGACCAAAATATAAGGGATTTATTGTAAATAATAAATTTACAATTGAATTTAATTCTTTAACAAATGAATGGCTTGTAGAAAAAATAGATAAGCCTTGGGATGCATATTACTGTAAAAGTAAAAGGGATGCTTTAAAATTAGTTAGTTTTCTATTGAAAAAAGAAAGTAATAAAAACAAAAAGGGGGAAAAATGAAAGTTAAAATGATTTTAGAAACTGAATATGGTTGTATAGGAGTTTATACTTATGGATATGTTGTATGTGATAGAGTAGACCTTGGCAAAAAAGGAGAAACAAAGTTAATAAGACCACGATATTTTTCTTTGTTAAAAAACGCTATTGAAGAACTAAGAGAAGTATTTTTAGCAAAGAAATTAACAGAAAAAGGACCTGCAAAAACTTTATTAGAGTTAATGGAAAGAATTGAAAGAATAAATAATGAATGGAAAAAATTTTATGATAAATATGGGATGGGAATGGAAATGAAACAGTAACAAGGAGTACAATGGGTAATTTAAAATGGTCAAATGAAGAAGTAAAATTGTTGAAAAAGATATATCCAAAATACATCACTGGAGAAATAACAAAAGAAGAAATGGTTTCTATTTTCAAATACAGAACATTCACATCAATTAAATCAAAAGCTATATATTTAGGTTTATCTAATTACAAACCACCTGATTCGATAAATAGAAAATTTTTATCACAATTAAGAAAAAGAATTAAGATTTAATTTTGAAAAATGAATATAAAAAGTCCAGATTTTTATTATACTAATGAGCAAATGGTTAAAGATTTATTAGCAATTACACCGATAGAAGCTAATGATAGTGTTTTAGATGCAGGTAGTGGTAAAAATAAAGTATGGTATAAAAATATACAAAATAAAGAAAAATATGAATGTGAATTAGAAGAAGGATATGATTTTTTTAAATGGAATATAAAAGTTGACTGGGTTATAGGAAATCCACCATTTCAGGAAAATGGGAAAAACATAGTTCCATTATGGTTGGAAAAAGCATCAGAAATAGCAAATAAAGGAATGGCTTTTTTAATAAATCATAAAATATTTAATTTCTTAACACCTCGTAGGTTAGAAAATTTAAAACAAAAAGGGTTTTATTTAGAGAGAATTCATATTGTATCAGATAGAAGATGGTTTGGAAGATATTATTATTTAGTATTTACAAAAAAACCTAATACATTTCTGTCTTGGAATTTAAAAACATATTAATATGTACAAATACAAAATTGAAGATATAGAAAATAAAATTTTATGTGGAGATGTATTTCAAGAATTACAGAAGTTTCCTTCTAATGTAATAGATATGATTATAACAAGTCCTCCTTATTTCAATCAGCGTTCTTATTTGCCTGAAACTGATAAAAATAAAAAATTTGAAATAGGATTAGAAGATAATCCACAAGAATATATTGATAAAATAGTATCAGTATGTTTAGAATGTGTAAGAGTTTTAAAAAATACAGGAGTTTTCTTTTTGAATATAGGAGATTTTTTTTATAACTCATCAATAAAACATAAAACTAATTGGTTAAAAGAAAAAGGAAAATTATTATTACCTATGAGAATTGCTATTGCTCTGCAAGATAAAGGAGTATTAATTAGAGATACTATTATCTATGTAAAAAAATTAACAAAATATCCCGAAAAAGTATCTATTGGAACGACTTTACCCGCTTCAACAAAAGATAAGTTTTTACCAGCTTTTGAATATATATTTCAAATAGTTAAAAGTAAAAATTATTACTTTAATTTAGAGCCATTAAAAACAGAAATAAAAAGAAGTCCTATAATAAGAACAAAATATCCAATAGTAGAAACTTATTCAGAAAATAGTTCTTATAAAAAGTCAATGTCTGGTGTTGAGAAGTTTAGAAGAAAATATTCATCTGCTTTTGAAGGTGATTCATGGAATCTTACATTAAAAAATCCTATATTTAGAGCCAATCCTACAAATGTTGTTATGTTTAAACCAAATAATCAATTTACTAACAATAAAGAGCATTACGCTCAATTTCCTGAAACATTAGTAGAATTTTTTATTATTGTAGGATGTCCTGAGAAGGGTATAGTATTAGATCCATTTTTAGGAAGTGGAACTACTGCTATAGTAGCAAAAAAGTTAGGTAGAAAGTTTATAGGTATAGAATTATATGAGAAGTATTGTAAAGCAGCAGTAGAAAAAGTTGAAAATATACCAGAAAGCATGTTTTAGGTAGTGTTTCGTAGATAATTATAAAGTTATCTATGCATTTCGTAGATAACTATAAGATTATTCATAAAAGGGAGGTATATGATTAGAAAAATTGAAGTAAAGAAAAGTATTGCAGTAATATCAGATACTCATATTGGAGCGGAGAGAGGATTATTTTTACCAGAGTGGGAAGATGAAGAGGGACATAAATATAAAGCAAGTAAATTTCAAATAAGGTTGTGGGAACACTGGCTATATTTTTTAGATAAATGTGATGAGTTTGGTGTTGATACAGTAATACATCTTGGGGACTTGATACAAGGATACAATAAAAAAGAGTGTGCAGAAAGGTTATTGATTTCAGATATGAACAAACAAATAGATGTTGCAGTTGAGATAATGAAGACAATTAAGAGAAATAGAAAATTTTTTATTGTATCAGGTAGTCCTTATCACGAGGCAAATGTAAAAATACACAAAATACTTGCGGACAGAATAGGCGGAATTTACTGTGGATTTATTACTAATTTAGAAATAAAGGGATGTAATAGAACAATAAACATAGCACATAGTTTAGGTAATTCTTCTGTTTATTTATCTACCGCTGTTGATAGAGAGATTTTATTTACGAAGTTTGCGGAAGGATTAGAGAAGATAACAGGAAAGATAGATTTACTTTTACGAGGGCACCTGCATCACTTTTTAGAAATTCATCAGATAAAATGTAGAGGTATCCTTGTCCCATCTTGGCAAGGATTTGAAGGGTATAATTTAACTACAAAACTGTTTTCAAGAAAAATCCCTGATATCGGCGGTATTATTTTAGTATTTGATAAAGATAATAAGATTTATACTATACCATATTTGATGAATTATTCTTTTACTGATATTTTGCAAGTTTAGGTCAACTTATTTTAGTTGACTTTACATTAGTCAGCCAAAAATGGTTGACGAAAAAAAGGAGGGGAAAAATGGAAAAGAAGGTTAATGTAGCATTATGGTTTAATTCTACCGAGGATGGAAAAAAATGGATGTGGAGAGAAACAAAAACTTTTGATATAAATGAACCAATTTCTAAAATTTATGATTGGTTTAAAACTTTTCAGAACAAAGAAGTTAAAATTTGTGAAATTGATTTTAAAAGGAGGCAAGAGGAAGAAAAATGAATAAATATTCTTATGTTTTCGTCTGGAAAAATAATCCTATCAGAGAAAATTTTATAACAAAAAATGTAGAATAATAAAGAAAATGTCAATGAATAGTGTTATTTTAGAATTTGAAGATGGTGGATTTACACTTGAATATCAGTTAAATTTTCAAGATATAAAAGGAATTAAAAAAATAAATGGGACTTATGAAGAAATCTTACGAGGAAGAACAATTAGAGGAGAATTAGTTGATGGACATTTTGTAGAATGGTGGGATAATTTTGAAGTTATTGGAAACATTTATGAAAATCCAAAACTTTTAAAGGAGGGGGAAAAATGAGAAAAGGTGTAAGAAATATAAAATTTGACAAAAGAAGTTCACTTCAAAGTTATGCTTATGAATGGTTAAATAGCAGAGGTTTATTTGATGAAGATGCAGGTTATGGAGGAATGTTGGGGGAAGCAGTTATGGAATTAGTAAAAGTATTTTCTAAACAAGGACATTCTGGATTTTCTGCCCAACTTACAAAGCATCTATTCAATGAACTATTATCTGATTATGAAAATGGGAAGTAAAATGAGCGCAAATCGTTACGTTTACGTCTAGAAAATAATCCTGTCAGAGAAAAATTTTATAAGAAAAGATGTAGAATAATAAAGACAATGTCAACCAATAAAAGGTTGTAAAAAAGTAAGGGAGGAATAAATAATGAAATTTGAAGAGATGATAAATAAAATTCATTGTGCAGATTGTTTAAAATTTATGAAAGACATTCCAGATGAAAGTATTGACCTTGTTTTAACTGATCCTCCTTATAATATTAGTCAAAAAAATAAAATATTTAGAGATTATAGAAGTGGCAAAAGAAGTGATATTAAAATGGATTTTGGTGAGTGGGATTATAATTTTCAAATAGAGCCATTTTTAAAAGAAGCAAAAAGAGTTTTAAATGATTTTGGAAGCATAATTGTTTGGACATCAGAACAACTTTACGGAAAATATAGAGAGTGGTTTGAAAAAGAAATGTATCCGAAACAACTACTTGTGTGGGTGAAATGTTTACACGGTCATACTAAACTATTAGCAAGAGTAAATGGAAAAGTGTCATTGACTACTGTAAGAGACTTATATAGAAGTAGTTATATTTTGGGAACTACTGTAGAACTATTAGCCCCTGAAAGAAAATGGGTAAAAGTGGTTAACTTTGTAGAAAACGATTCTATATCAGAAGGTAAAGTTATCTATTTAAGAAATGGAAGTAAAATTAAAGTTACAAATAATCATTATTTTCTGGTTAATAATATTTTAGTGCGAGCAAAAGATTTGAAAGAACACGATATTCTGGATAATGGTAGCAACATTATCCAGGAAAATAAAGATTCTATATTGAGAAAAGAAGAAGGTTGGCTAATCGGTCTTTTTATAGCAAAAGGAAATTACCAGAAGGGTAATGAAATAAGATTCTTTTTAAATAAAAATGAAATTAATTTTTTTGAGAAGTTATCAAAGTTGACAGCTAAATATAATGGGAATATAAGAAAACATATAAGCAAGGATGGTAATGGAATGGCTGTAATCATAAACAGTCATATTCTAACGGGATTGGTAAAAGAATTTGTAAAAGATAAGGGCTCAAAATACAAACACTTAAGCAATAATTGCTGGAATACAAATAAAGACTTTTTACAAGGAATATTCAAAGGATGGTTAGATGGAGATGGAAATTATGATGAAAAAGCAAAAAAGTGGATTGTAGAATTTGCAGTAAATACTAAATTAAATGATGATATGAAATTATTAGCAAATATACTAGGATATTCATATAAGAATACGCACAAATTTGTTAATGCCTTTGGTAAAAGATTCAAAGTAATTCTATCACATATCAAAAAAGAGAGAACAGAACATTTTAATTCTAAAAGCGATTATGAAATAATAAGAATAATAAACACAAAGTTAAAGTCTTATGAAATATCATTAGAAAATAATCATACTTTTTTATTATTTGATGGAACTATAGTTCATAATTCAAATCCACTTCCTCAATTTCGGCTTGTAGGATATAGACAGGCTACAGAACTGTTATACTGGGCGTTAAAAAAGAAAAATACAAAAAATAATCCAAATTTTCTATTTTTAAAACAATCAGAAATGACAAATGTTTTTTATGCTCCAATTGTAGGTGGAGAAGAAAGAACTATTCATCCAACTCAAAAACCATTATCAATTACTCAACAACTTATTATGAGACATTGCAGAGAAGGTGGTATAGTATTAGATCCGTTTTTAGGAAGTGGAACTACTGCAGTTGCCTGTAAACGGTTAAAAAGAAAATTCATAGGTATAGAAATTAATCCTGAATATTGTAGAATAGCAGAAGAACGATTAAAAAACGAGCCAGAACCGTTGTTTTAGAAATATGGATTTAAAACATAATGTTTTAAAATGGGTTAAGGGAAAACCCACTGATATTGGTGGAGTAAAAGACGGTATTTTTTATAAATATTGGCAAAGTAAGAATATGTGCTATAATCCAAAAGGAATTTCTATTTCTAAAGATGTTTTTGAAAAATATAAAGATAAATTTGATGAAATTGTAGTATTTATAGAAGATACAAACGAAGTCTATAAAGTTAAAAAAGACATATTTATAAAAAATTATAAAGTAGCTGATTTTGGAATGGGAGTAAATTATATTTTATCTACTAAATTTTGGGATAAAAGAAATAATAAAACAGGCCTTTGGGAAAAACCAACAACATTTGATGAACAAACTTTATTTTAACAATATATATGGATAAGTTTATAAATCAAATAATTTGTGGGGACTGTGTAGAAATTTTAAAAGAAATACCAGAGAGAACTATAGATTTTATTCTTACAGATCCTCCATTTAACGTTGGGATTGACTATGGAGAAAGTGAATATGATGATAATATGAAAGATAATGAGTATGCAAACTGGTGCTATAAATGGATAGTAGAATGTTATAGGGTTTTAAAAGATAATCATTATTGTATAATATTTACAGGAGATAAAAAATTGTTTTATGTAGCAAAAGCTATTTATAATAGTAATTTTATATTTCATCATTTTTTAAAATGGTATAAACCAGGGTGTCAAAGATGTTTATCAGGAACAGTATTTTTTAATAGAACAGAACTTGCTTTTATATTATCTAAAGATAAACCTAATATAAGTTTAATAGATAGAACTGTAATGTTTGAAGATACTTTAAGATATAAAAACACCTCACCAAATCAAAAAGATTCTGTAGAACATAATTGTAGAAGACCTGTGGAATTATATTCTCATATAATTGCTGGATTTACTAAAAAAGAAGATATTGTACTAGATCCATTTTTAGGTAGTGGAACAACAGCTATTGCTTGTAAAAGATTAGGTAGAAAGTTTATAGGTATAGAAATCAATCCAGAGTATTGTAAGATTGCAGAAGAAAGATTAGATAACGAATCAGAACCTTTATTTTGAAAAATGTTAAAATATAAAGATGATTTTGTGGAAGTATGGAATAATGATTCTAGAGATTTGTCTTTTATAAAAGATAAATCAGTTCATTTAGTTATAACATCTCCTCCTTATAATGTAAGAATGAATTATTCTGCTTATAATGATGCTTTAGAATTAGATGAGTATTATAATTTATTAAGAGAAGTATTTTCAGAGTGTTATAGAGTTTTAGTTCCAGGAGGTAGAATAGCAGTAAATTGTCCAAGTTGCTGTCGGCAAACTACTGTTTCAAAAAATGCATTTGTTGCTGTAAATATACATAATATTTTAAAAGAAATAGGTTTCTTGCCAAGAGAATGGGTAGGCTGGGTGAAAGTTCCACCAATAGAAAATGAAACTGAGTATAAAGATATACATAGACATCAGAGATGGGGAAAGTCCACAAGTTGGGGGTCATGGTGTAGTCCATCCGATTCCTACTTGCGAGATGTTATGGAATATATAATAGTAATGTATAAAGAACAAAGTAATTTAGAAGGAGATAAAAATAAAATAGATATAACTAGAGATGAATTTTTAATGTATTCTAATAATTGTTGGTTTATTTTACCAACAACAGAAAATAAGTCAGGACATCCAGCAGCATTTCCTGAAGAATTAGCTTATCGTTTAATGAAGTTTTATACTTATCAAGAGAATGTAATATTAGATCCTTTTGCAGGTTCAGGTACTGTAGGAGTAGTTGCAAAAAGATTTAAAAGAAAAGCTATCTTAGTTGAAATAGATAGTGGTTATTGTGATTTAATAAAACAAAAAGTAAGTCAAGAATATTTGTTTTAAATGGAAAAAGATATTAATAAATATATAAATCAAATAATAAATATGGATTGTGTAGAAGGGATGAGACTTCTACCTGATGAATCAATTGATTTAGTAGTCACTTCTCCTCCTTATGATGAAATTAGAACTTATCATGGATTTAAATTAGACCTTCATAAAGTAGGACAAGAAATTTATAGAATACTTAAAAAAGGTTGTGTATCAGTAGTAGTTATTCAAGACCAAACAATAAATTATGGGAAGACACTTACTTCTTTTAGAACAATAGTTGATTGGTGTGATAATATCGGTTTTAAACTTTTTGAATGTCTAATTTACAAAAAATATGGAGCAGAAGGAGCTTGGTGGAATAAAAGATTTAGAGTAGACCATGAATATATGCCTGTATTTCTTAAAGGAGATAAACCTATATATTTTAATAAAGAACCACTTAAAATACCTTCTAAATGGGGGGGAATTACTTTAACAGGTGGAGCTACTCGGCTTACTACTGGACAAACATTAAAAGCTAGACCTATAAAAATAAATGAAAAGAAATGTAGAGGAACTGTATGGGAATATTTAACTTGTGGAGATGGAGATAAATTAAAACATCTTCATCCTGCTACTTTTCCAGATAAACTTCCTTATGATTTTATTCAATGTTTTTGTCCACCCGATGGGATAGTGTTAGATCCGTTTATTGGAAGTGGAACAACAGCTGTTGCTGCTAAAAAATTAGGCAGAAAGTTTATAGGTATAGAAATAAGTTCAGAATATTGTAAAATTGCAATACAAAGAATTGAAAATATATCAGAACTATTATTTTAAAAAATGTATAAAATAGGAGATATACAAAATCAAATAATTTGTGGGAATTGTGTAGAAATTTTAAAAGAGATACCTGATAATTCATTTCATCTAGTTATTACTTCTCCGCCTTATTCTAACTTAAAACATTATTCTGATTTGAAAGATGATTTAGGAAATTTAGATATATATAATCAAATTCCAATTTTTGAAAATATTTTTAAAGAAATACATAGAATTTTACAAGCAGGTAGAAAGTTCATTTTATTTTTTTGTGATATTTCAATAAAAAAAGATGGTACATATTTTATAGAAAGTCCTACATATTTATTAATTCCAAAAATTTTAAATTTGGGAATTAATATAAAAAATATATTCATTTGGAGAAAACGTGGAAGTTTCAGTGTTTGGGGAAATAGTGGAACTCTTCCATATCCACCATCTCCAGTTATTCGAAGTTATTTTGAATATATTTTTGTGTTTTGTAAGATAGGACAATCGGATTATTCTCATATTACAAAAGAAATTAAACAAAGATCATTAATTCCTGTAAAAGATATAATGAAGTTTAGTGGGGTTTTAGATTTTGCTAATTCTAATTATCTTAAAAAAATTCATCCAGCTATTTTTCCTGAAGAATTAATAAGAAATTTAATAATGTTATATTCGTTTGTATCTGAAAATGTATTAGACCCATTTGCTGGAATAGGTACAGTTGGTATAGCTGCTAAACAGCTAGAAAGAAATTATACTTTAATAGAATTGAATCCTAAATATGTAGAATTTTTTAATGAAAAAATAAAAAGTGAAAATTCTATCGTAGATAAAATTTTAGAAAGAGTTAAAATACTAAAAAACAGCAAAAAAAGTACAAAAGAACAATCTATTTTAGGTGATACATTATTTTAGAAATTATTTGACAATATAGTGGTTTTTAGGTATAATATACTATGAGAGTTAAAAAGTTTTTAAGAATACTTAAAGATATACAGAAACAAGAGATAGATATAATTATTAATAAAAGTCATGATTATGCTAATAAAGAAAATATATTTTCAAATTTTGAAATAGTATCTAAAATTGTAGGTTGTAATCCTGAAATTGTATTTTTAACTATGATTGGAATAAAAATAGCAAGATTATCTGAATTATTAACTAATAAGAAAGTTCCTAAAAATGAAGCAATAGAAGATACTATTCTAGATATGCGGAATTATTTAGGGTTATTATATGGATTTTTGAAAAATAATAAAAAAGGAGAAAAAAATGAAAAAAGTTAATATTTTCATAGATTATTTTGATAAGTATTTATTTGATTTTTTTGTTGATAAAAAAGAAAATAGAGATTACTTAGATGATTTAAATGAAATTGTTAAGGCAAAAGTATCTAAAGAAAAGATTAAAAAATGGGGAAAATTAAAAAAAGAATTTAATAATTATCAACAAGAATTACTTGAACTGTATGTTAAATATAAACTGTTGAACTACTAAAATATGCTAAAATAAGTTATGTAAAAATACATAAAATAAAAGAATTGAAAAAAAGATAAGGAGGTGAAATTATGATTTACACAATTGCTTTTATAGTTACTAGAATTTTTTGGTTAGCTTCTTTGATAATAAAAGAGTGGGGAGTTTTTGTAGGACTAGTAGAACAAATGATTAAGATATTAGTAGGAATAACTTCTCTTACTCCAACGAGAGAAGATGATGAGGTAATACAATATGTAGAAGATTTATTTGATAGAATACAAGAAAAAATTTATGGTTGTTGCACAAAAATAGTAGAGTTTTATAACAATGTTTGGATTAAAATTGTAAAATAAATGGTAAAAATAACTTCCTTAAAAAGTAATAGATTTGTTACAAATGAAATACAAATTTCTTGGGAAGTCAGTGGTACTGAATACGATTGGTATAGAATAGATTATAAATATGAAGGACAACAGAATTGGACAAATATTATAGATTATCTTGACAAAAGTACAAGAGAATATACATGGTATCCTCCAGCTACAGAAGGTAAAATATTTATAAAAGTAAGTGGTTTCATAAAAGGAAATAAACAAAATATACTTATTGTAGATGAGGATATTACTTTGCTTTTTGTTCCTGATAGAATTGATGAAACATCTAATGTACTTTTAGGTAATTATAGTGTTTTATCTAATGAAAAAGGATTAACTTATGGTATCTATGATGAAAAGAATAAAAGTATCTTAGCAATAGCCAAAGATGAAAAAAGATATAAAATTAATGAAGATACTATTATATCTTTAACTAGTAAAGATGATATTATAAATGAATTTATAAGTAAAACAAAAAATAAAGAATTCTCTTTTATACCACCACTAGAATTAGAATATAATCCTACTTACCTTTCTTTTATAGACAATTCTGGAATAGAATTTCATAGAATTGATTTTGATAAATGTTATTGGGATAATCCACCAGATGAAGTAAAGAAACTTTCTAATCAATTCATAATAAAAAGTATAGATAAAGTAAAAGATAATAATTTACTTGTTTCATTTCATACTAAAGATAATTTTCATTCAGTAACTACAGATAAAAATGGTAAATATGAAACACCTTATGTTTTTATACCTGGGAAAGTAAATATATCATTAGGTAAATTTATAGATAGTATTTCTTCTGATAATGTAAAGGATTTCTTATATTACTATTATGATACTTCTGAGGGAAGTTGGCAAGGTATAAAAGAAACAGATGCTCAGCTTTATTTCAATCCGAAAGATTATTATAGTGGTGTTTGTATAGAAGATAAAGATTTGAAAGTAGATTTCGTTTTACATAAAGAAAGTAAAAAATTTAATGTTGATTATGGAAACATTATAGTTAAAACTTTAAGAAGAGCTACTAGAGATTGTTTAAGTGGAGTTCCTGTATTTGTTAATGATTACTTTTCGAATACAAATGTGTTAGGTATATCTACTTTTGAAGTTCCAGTTGGTAATTATAATGTATCTATACTTTCTAGTGGTTTAGGTTATGAAAGATGGCAATTTGTTCCTGCAACTAGTTCTATTACTGTAGAAAGTGGACAAACTGTTGAAGTCTTGTCTTATGGTGAACCTTATTATTCTATCTCTGGTAAAGTAGAAAATCAGTATGGAAATTCTTTACCAGAATCAGTAACTATTGAAATTAAAGATAATTGGACATCTGAAGTATCTTATGTAGGAACTGATCATATTTATAATACTGGATATAAATTTTCAAATGGTGAATATACTATTTCTTGTTTATATAAACCATCTTATCCTACAAGTTATTCTATTCGTATAGAAGATTCTGATGTTTCAGATATAAATTTTGTAGTACCTACATGTAGAGTAAGTGGAATAGTTTTTGAATTAGATGGAAATGGAATTGAAAAAGCAGATGTAAATGTATATAAAGGGCATATAGATGAACCAAAAGTATCTTATGAAAAAGATAAAATGATAGTAGATAGAGGTTCTCCATTTTATACTGTTAAAACAAATAGTTCTGGTATATTTTTTGCTGATTTATTTGCAGGCGATTATACTTTAAGAGCAACAAAAAGAGATTATAATTTAAATAACATTATAGAATGGATAAAAGAATTGTTAGGTCTTACTGAAGAATCTGAACTTATTATGCTTTTGAGAATGTATTTAGAAGAAGCTAGTGAGGAAGAACAACAGCAATTAGCAAAAGAAATAGTAGAAATATTAGAAGAATATGGATTAGGTTCAGAAATTGTAGGTACTTTATCATTAGGAGAAGGATTAGTAGATTACTACTTTCAACCGACACAAAGATATATTACTTTATCTAATAAAGATATAGGTAGTCAAGATTTCTTTAGAGAGAAAACTTATTCAATTACTGGTAAATTTATAGATGGATATGATTATAATAATGGTGTATCTGGAGTAGATTTTGTAGTATTAACTAACAATGAAAGACTTTTATATACACAATCATATTATAGAATTAATGGTGTAAAGTTTTTTGATAATAAGTATGGCATAGTTGGAGAGACAAAATCTAATCCTTCTGGAAATTATTATTTGACGAATTTGCTTCCAGCAAATTACATAATTGCTCCTTTAAAAATTAAAGAAGAATTAGTTTATAATAAAGAAAAAGACGAATGGGAGTGGAATCCTATTTACGATACTTTTGATTCAAAAAGAAGTGCATTTAATTATGGATATATATTTGAACCAGAGTTTCAAGCAAGTAGAATAACTAATGCAAGTAAAAGTGGTATTAACTTTTATGGATATACTGGTATAATTAGTGGTATAGTTTTAGATGTTAGTGGTGTAGGTATTCCTGGTGTAAAGATAGAAGCTATTGGTGGTGAATATATAGAAGAATGGATAGAAGATGAAGAAAGTGAAGAAGGTGGATATTGGGTAAAAGTTGCAAAACAAGTATATACTGATACTAATGGTGTAGGTATATTTACATTACAGAAACCTGATGAGTTGTATCAATTACATTTCTTTAAACAAACAAAATATAATGACTTCTACTATTATTCTCCTAATGATGTAAAGAAAAGAACAAAAATAAATAATCCTAATTTTATATGTTATACAACTGGCATAGAATTTACTCATAATTTTATAACTGGTAAAGTTGTTGATATATCTGGTATTCCAATTCAAACTGAAGTAATAGCTACTGATGGTCCTGAAGAAAATATAAATATAGTATTAGATGAAAAATCTAAGAAAAACTACTACTTTTCAGGTGTAGTAGATGAAAATGGATTTTATACTATAGAAACTAAACTACCTGGAAGTTATAATATATATCCACGTTCTTACGGATATAAGTATACTCCTACAAATTATATAATTTCTAATATAGATACGGATAATAAGTCAGGATTGGATTTCATAGCAGAAGTAATTACAACAGAAGAAGGACAAATTACAAGTGGAATTGCTCCTGAATATGATTTAAGTTATTTTATTACTGGAAAAGTATATGATGTATGGAATAAGGAAGGTATAAGTGGTATTATTATAACTGCAGTGCAAAAAGAGGATACTAGTAAGATATTTACTACGGAAACAGAAAGTGGAGGAACATTTAAATTAGAACCAGATGAAAGAGGAATTTATTATGTATATTCTGATGATAAAAATAAATCTTATTTAATATATCCAAAAGTTCCATATGTAGTAAATCTTTATGTAAATCATAAAAGTGGAATTGACTTTGGTTTAATTAAAAAACATAAAATTTATGGTGAAGTAAAATATGATAATAATGAACCTATTGCAGATTTACCTATATTATTTAATCAAGCTTATTCAAAAGTTAGTATAATAGATAGAAGTGGAATAGAATTATTTTCTTATGATAAAGATTTGTATAAACCAATTGCAAAAAAATATTCGTTTGTTGAAGATAGTATAGTAATTGCAAATGAAGGAAAGCATAATTTATTTATTTTATCTGGTAATGATATAGTATGGTCAGTTGGCGATTTTACTTCAGGAAATAGTATTCCTGGTAGGCCTGATTTTAATAACATAAACTATCCAGTAGACTTAGAAGTATATTATAATAAAGATATGAAAGTTTTAAACTATATTACAAAAAGTGGTATTACTATTAATTTAGATAATAATAAAAAAGATATTTTTGTTTATGATAATAATAAACTAATATTTGATAAATATTCATTATCAATGTTGTTTTATAATAAAAACTTTACTGTATATTCTGATACATCTGATATATTTAACGATTATATAATACCTGATGAAAATAATGCAAGAGTTGAACCGACTTTAGTAGGAAATAAGTTTATGGGTAGAACTAATGAAAATAAAGTTTTTGATATTCCTATGCTAGATAATAAGAAAATGGTATGTTTTGATATACATGATTATACTGATACGATAGAAGATGAAGATATAGGTAGTTTAGATTTAAAAGATTTTACATTTATTTTAAGAAATAAATATAGATTTGTAAAAGATAAAGATGATTTTGTATTAGAATAAAAAAGCGAAAACAGAAAAATATAAAAATGGATGATTTATCTATTTTTTCTTCTTGCGAAGTAAAAACAGAAAACTATAAATCGTATGACAGAATGGCTGTTAAATTAGTTTCATCATTGAGAATCAATGGTGGTATTTATAAAAATTCTCCTATAATTTTAGGGTATAATGTTAATAGAAAACCTTCAGATGATATTATTTCTCAGCTAACTGCTTATGGTTGTAAAATAGTTCAAATTAATTACACATTAAATAATCTTAGTATAAAACCAGAAATTTTATGCTTACCTTCTGATACAAAATACAAGATGTGGTTAGATACAGATATTTATATAATGTCTGACTTCTCAGATTTAATAGAAGAAATGAAAAGAAATGACTATGATATTGCTGTTGCTCCAACGACTTTTTCTCATCACAAATGGGCTAGAAAAGAAGATACTCAGGCTTTGAAAGATATATATAATAGTTTTAGTATTTCTCTACCTGAAAAAAGATTGTTTGTCACGTAGACGGAAAGGAGGGAAATTTTTATTTTTGTTCCGGTATTATTTTAGTAAAATCTAATATTGGCTTTGAAAATGTATATAAAGAATGTTATAACGAACTTTGTAAGAAATTTGAAATACTTGCTCCAGATCAAGTATCTTTATCTATTGCTATAGCAAAGTTGAAATTGAAAGTATTTGTATTGCCAGAAAAGTATCATTACGTTGTAGCAGCTCGTAATCATAAAATAGACAATAATCCAGTAATTGTTCATTATCAGGATAATGATATAGAAAAAATTTTACAAAACAACAAATAAATAGTAAAAAATTATATTATCTTGTCTAAAGGAGGAAAAATGAGAACAGATAAGTGGCAAATGTATATAGATATTTTACAAGGACATCCTTCTGTTTGTAAATCTTTTCATACTATAGATAGTATGAAATTTATAACAAAGCTTATTCCACCAAGTGAGTTTCCTAAAATGTTAGATATTGGAGTTGGGGAAGGATTAGAAACTAAGATTTTAAAAGATTTGGGATATAATGTTATAGGAGTAATAAAAGGAGAAGTAAATCTTAATTTTGCTAGAAAGAACTATCCTGGTATAGAATTTATTGAATGTGATATGCATGATTTACCATTTCCTTCAGAAACATTTAATGCTATTTATACAAATCATGTTTTTGAACATTCTTATGCTCCTTTTATTTTTTTATTAGAAATGTATTGTGTATTAAAACCTAAAGGAAGAATATGGATAGGTTTACCTGAATTTAAAGAAAAAAATGATCCAACAGCTAATCCTGATATAAATTTAGTTAATCATCATCATCCTAATATTCTTTGTAGTAATTTATATAGTTTATATTTTCAGAAATCTGGATTTAAAATTGTAAATCAAGGTTCAGTAAAAGGGAATTCTTATTTTGATAATGCTTTTTTACTAGAGAAACAACCATTAGAGTTTGTGCATTCAGACGTGCAAACAGTAATTAAAAAAAGAAAAGAGTTATTTGGATAGGAGGAGGAAATGGATATATCTGTTATTGTAACTAATTGGAATAGACAACATTTTCTTTATGATATTGCTAAACAAATGAATGAACAAAAATTTCCAAAAGATAGATATGAAGTTATTTTTGTAGATGATGATAGTGTTGAAAAAGATGAAGTTTATTCTATATTTAAGAAAATACGAGAAAGTTATCCAAAGATGAATTTAAAATTTATAGAAACTCACTTTTGTAAAACACAAAATCCTGCTTTTAGATATAATGTTGGAGTTCGACATGCTTGTGGTAAAATAATTATACTTAATGAATCAGATGTTCTTCAACAAGGAGAATATCTTTCTAATGTCTATGAATATCTTTCAAAAGATCCAAATTTATATTTGAGCCCTACAGTTTATCATGTAAAAGAATCCGGTGAAGTAGAATTTGAAAATTTGAGATTTGAAACAGATTTAGGCTCAGCTTTGATGCGGGTTCATTTTGAAAAAGTACATGGATATGATGAGAATGTTTCCGGTTGGGGAGGAATAGAAGGAGATTTTATAAATCGTGTAAAAATGCATTGTAATCTTCGTTTATATCCACGAGCAAAAGGCCTTGTTGTTTATCATCATGGATGGACTTTTAAAGCTAAGCCTTATTTTGCAAAAATGATAGCTGGGCCTGGATCTGGCCCTAGAAATTGGGGCCCACCAAAAAGTAATTCTTGGGGACTTTCAGATAAAGTAGAAGTTCTTTCAATATAATAAATATAGGAGGATTTATGCCAGCACCAAATGTTTGGGAAGTAGTAGAAAGTATTTTACCACAAGGAAAGAAAAAGGTTATTGATATTGGTTGTGGAGAACAGTTAGCAATAGGACATATATGGAAGTTTAGTGATTACGAAATACATAGATGCGATATAAAAGATTTTAAAAATGTTCCAAATTTCAAAGTATGTGATTTAAATCAAAAGTTTCCTTATGCAGATAATGAATTTGATGGTGTTGTAGCTGTAGAAGTATTAGAGCATCTTGAAAATCCTAGACATGTAATTAGAGAATTTAAACGAATATCAAAAGAATTTATTGTAATAACTACTCCAAACTGTTGCTCTCCTGAGAGTAAAGATATTTTTAATAAAACAGGTTTCTTTAAGTACTTTGATATATATAAACCTTATGGACATATTACACCAATATTTCCTTGGATGATACATCAAATTTGTGAAGAATTAAATTTAAAAATAAAGATTGAAACATTTAATAATCCAAAAACACAAGAAATATATATAGTTTATATTGAAAGGAGATAATAATGATTAACAAATTTGGAGATGGAATTAGTTGGGAAGCACATATAGAAGAAATAATACAAAAAAAGAATATCTTTCACAAAAAGGCATATTTTTTATGACAGAAAGTACTGTATCTATTGCTACTGCTATTCAAATGACTTATCAAAGATGGATAGATTTAGTTGAAAATTATGGATTTAAATTTTTAGAAAGTTGGCATGAAAATGAGTTAGGATTACACGATCATTATCTTTTTCAAAAGTTTTTATTATTAAAAAATAAGGAATAAAAATGAAAGATTGGAGTTGGGAAAGAGATGATTTTGATTCCAATGGTAAATTAATTCTTCTTTATAGACACCAAAGAATTATTACAGAAGGTTTAGTGAAAAAGGGAGATATTGTTTTAGATGTGGGGGGTTGGGGTAAGTTAGCTTATAGACTTTTTCAAGAAGGATGTTGTGTAACTTTAGTGAATAATGATAAGAACAAATGTGAAGAAATTAAATTAAAGTATCCAAATACCTTTAAAGTAATTTGTGGAGATGTAAGAAAGCTATCTTCTTTTATTAATTATACTTTTGATGTAGTAACCTGTTTTGAAACTTTAGAACATATTATTGAAGGTAGAAAACAAGCAATACAAGAAATTTTTTGTGTATTAAAACCAAATGGAGTTTTTGTAGGAACAGTACCAATACCTGGATACTGTCATCCAATAGACGATCCTACAATATCTTTTTGTTATCCAGAAGAGTTAGAAGAATTGGTAAGACCTTATGTTTCTGAATTTAAGATTGAAAAGACTGCTTCTGTTAATCCTACTGGTGATTTATGTTGCTGGTATTTTTATGGAAGAAAATATAAAGCAAAGTAGATTGTCAAAGTTTTTTACAAAAGCTAGTTTTGACTGCGTTAAAATAGGAAATAAAAATGGGATGGAGTAAATGGGAAACTTGTTGGAAAGGAGATGAAAAAAACCCTACTGGTGTTATACCAAAAGAATTATTACCTTGTGATTATTATCAATATAGGTATGCTATACGAACGGAAATTGATCTTTCTAGTCTTGAAGGAAATGTATATAAAGAATTTACTGGAATATTGACAAATCATATTGGAAAATCATATAAAGAAACTATATACCCTACATTTTTATTCGTTTATGTACCTTATCCATTAATACCTTTTCCTTATTCAACTTTGTTTTATTTTACACTTCAATATTTAGATTATAAAGAAAAAAGAATTTTTTACAAATGGTTAGAATTAAATAACTTAGAAGAAGCATTAAAAGATAAAGTACAAAAAGAACAAACATTACTATTCAATTTTAAAAAAAGTGAAGTAAAAATTGATAAAACTCCAAGTAATCTTTTTGTAGAATCACAAAATAATAAATTTTATATAGAATCTGATTTATTTAGCGCAACTGCAGGAAATCAAAATGTAGCAAAAGACTTATTAGAAGGAGAAGAAATTGAAATATTAAATGGAGATTATGTTGGTAAAAAATTTGAAATAAGGTCTAATGATGGTAAAGGCAAAGTATATTTTGATCCAAAAGACATAGATACTGGTGCTGAAATAGATTTTCAAAAACTTCCAGATGATACACAATTCAAAATAAAACCAAAATATGCTTGGGTAGCTATAGGTGAAACAATCGGCGGAAAATTTAGTTGGTATGGTAATGAAAGGTATTCATTTGAAGGTGAAGCTGGATTTGTATTTGAAACGCCTATTATGGGTCTTTTCTCATCTTTAACGGTTCCTTTTGTTGGTTTCTGGTATTCTAATATTATAAATACTATGTTAGCACCTGGAGACCAAGTTTGGATAGACCAACATAATTTAGGTATACCTGGACTAGGTCCAAAATATGCTTATTATGAAATTAGAACTACTGAAGCAGATAGACAGAGAGTATGTGGCATAAGAAAAAGAGATTGTTATGTTTATTTACTTTCTTATATAGATAACAAAGGTTATCTTAAAGTATTAGAAAAATCAATAGATGTTAATACTCATTCATCTAAGACAAGAATAATAAATCTAGGTGGAAAAGAAGGTAAATATAGATTTCCAAATGTGTCACAATTTCCTTGGTTAGATTTATTTTTTGCTGTTCAAAATGAATTTAATACTTTTTTATATTTAGATTTTTCAAGATTAAACTTAGAAAAAACACCTGATTCAGCAGGATTAGAACCGTTGATTTTGAAAGATTTTATAGAACCGTTCTTTGTAGATATGGGAGACGAATTGGTTATGTTATGCAGAAAAAAAGATGAGTATATATATGCCTATAAAGTAAGTTTTACTACGACAGAAGCGAAGAGTGTTATACCAGAAGGATATTGGCAATCTACAGAGAATTTAACATTATACGAATTATCTAATGTGAGTAAAATATTGGAAGAACAATATTTTGAAGGAACACAAAGATTTTCACATGATTATAATATGTGGGGTGCTACCTATAGTAATAATAGTAATGAAGTTAGATTATGGTTTAAGTATGGAAATAGAATACAAGAATATAAAGCAAATAAAAGTTTTTCTATTATTTCTTACATAAGAACTATAAAAGGAATATTATCATTTTTTTGGGAAAAACAAGTTCCTAAAGGTATAGTAATGGTATATTCTTTTCCAGAAAATAAAAATCAATTATATTATGCATTTTTACCATATGATTTATCTATTTATGAAACAATTATTGATGTAAATAAAAAAGATAAGATTGTAGTGAAAAAAAGCGAAAACGAAAAAGTAGAATATGATGTTGAAACTTTGCCTAAAGATATAAAACCTCCTATAGATATCATAAGTATAGAAGCTAGAAATGTAAGAGAACTTATTATTGCAAATAAAGATGGCTTTTGGAAAAGAGAAGCTGAGTGGGTTTGGAAAGAATTATGAAACTTTTTGCAACTTTGGAGCATCTAAATATATAGAAAGAAGAAAATGAAAATCTTGAAACTTTTTAGGTTCCAGGAGCATCTAAATATATAGAAAGAAGAAAATGAAAAACGAGGAAGGCTATTTGGAAGTGATAGGACTTCCAATGGCTAACCTGTAAGCCAGTTCCTATCGCTGGTGATAAAGGGACAGGTGGACTGTTAAGTATTCAACTTAACAGACTGGGTTCAAATCCCACCGTTTCGGCTATGAAGTCGGCGGAGAGAGTGAAAGGCAAAACCTCACTTGCCAAACCTTCCTCGTAGGAAAAAGGGGAAAATGGAAACAAAAAAAGGAGGGAAAAATGAAGAAAAAAGAAGTAAGAGAAGAGATTGAAAGAGAAATGAGAAAAGGATCTGCAGAAGAGGTCGACAAAGGGATAATTAGCGAAAAGATGAATAAGACAATTAGTGAAGAGATGACTGAGGAATCCCTTTTTCGTGGGCCTAGTTTTCTTGAAGGAGCAATTTTCATACAAATGGGACTTTCTCTTTTGCTTATATTTTTAGGTTGGTCATGTGGCGATAAGTTAATGTCTATTGTAGGGTTTACCTTAGGTGGGATATTTATGTTAGGATTCATTTTTACTTTGTATTTTATGATTTATTTAGAAGTACATGAACGAAGCAAACAAAAATAAAGAAGGAAAAAATGCTTCTAAAAATTGAAATTTGAAAAAAGGAGGAAAAAATGAAGAAAAAAGATTTTATGCCTATCTTATTATTAATATCTATTTATATTTTATTCTCAGCAACATTAATTTTTCATTATATTATAAAAAATAATAACAGTATTTTAAAATACAATATAGAAAGAGATATAAAAATTTCAATAGATGATTTACAAAGAAATAAATGTGATGAAAATGCTATGGAACTTACATTAAAAAAACTAAATATAAAATAGAAAGGAGAAAAAATGGATAATAAGATAAGAGATATAAGAAAGATTGATAAAATAGAAAGATTAAAGACGTTTTTGAAAAATGAAATAAGTTATTTAGAAAAAAATCTTTCAAGTAAAAACGATGCTTTTTTTCTTTGTGAATTGTATATGGCTTTGGAAGATATATCACCTTATATTGGAATATATATTCCAGAAACATTAAAGAATAAGTATAGAGATATACTAAGTAAGGTATCAATATATATGGATATTGTAGATCAATTAGAAAAAATAATAACTGGAATGGAAGTTTTAAAAGAATCAATAAAAATAAGAAAAAGTGAATGGCCAAAATGAGGGAAAAATGAAGAAAAAAGAAGTAAGAGACGGAATTGAAAAAGAAATGAAAGAGATGAGAAAAGAAAAAATTGTTAAGATTTTTCACAAGTATTGTTCTAGGTCTTCAGATAATAAAGGTGGTTGTTTTTTACCAAGTTCTAAATATGATGAAGTGGCGGAAATGATTGTTAGTGAAATAGTAAAAATGCTTAATAGAATAAAGCGGAAGGTAAAACAATTAGTTTTTTTAGATGATTTAGATAGGAGAGATATCAATTGGGTAATTAACGAAGAAATAAAAAAGTTAAAAAAAGAAAAGGAGTAAAAATGACAGAAGAGGAAAAAAAGAAATTATTAGCAGAATTAATTCAAAAACAATTAAGGAAACAATTTGAGAAGAAGTTAAAGGAAAAAGTAGATAAAGAAGATTTAGTTAATTGGGCAAGAAAAGAGAAATAGGGAGGAATAATGCAAAATATATTAGTTACTGGTGTAGATGGCTTTATAGGTTCTCGTTTTTGTAGTATTTTATCTTCTAATAAAAAGTATACAGTAGTAGGAACTATTTTTAATAAAAGTATGAAAAAACACGAATTACCTCAAAATATAAAAGTAGAAATATGTGATTTAACAAGTATAGAAACATTTTCTATTTTAGAAAAATACAAACCAGTCAAAATATACCATTTTGCTGCTCAAGCTATTGTAAAAGAATCTCAGACAAATCCCTTCTTTACACTACATAATAATATTATGAGTACTTTGATGTTATTAGAAGGAACAAAAAGATATTGTAAGGATATAGAACTATTCTACTATCATTCTACAGATAAAGTATTTGGAAATAAAGAACAAGCAAAAGAAGAAGATAAATATGTAGTAACTGACCCTTATTCAGCATCAAAAATCTCTTCTGAAATAGTATGTCAAGCTTATAGAAACTTATATAATCTACCAATTGTAATTGGTAGATCCTGCAATGTATATGGACCAAAAGACTTTAATAGTAGAGTAATTCCAAATACAATAAAAGATATTATACTAAATTCACAAGCTATTATTTATGATCAAGATAAATATATGTATAGACAATATATATATGTAGATGACCTTTGCAATATTATACAAAGTATTAAATCTGGTAAGAAAACTTTTTATAATATATCACCAGTATCAAAAGAAAGTATCATAAATACAGAAAATTTAGTTTTATTAATAATAGATATAGCAAAAGCACTTTTTGATATAAAAGTAAAAATAATTAGAAAAAAGAAAGAAAAAATATTAGAAATACATTCGCAATCACTTTGTACTTCTTTTAAAAATTATCCTTATACAGACTTATCACAAGGACTGATTTATACTTTCTTATGGTATAAAGATTTTCTATATAACAAAAAATTATGAAACTTTTTGCAACTTTGGAGCATCTAAATATATAGAAAGGATAGAATGGATTATAAATTACACTTAACTTATGATGATAAAAATCAAAATGTATGTGTTAAATTTCCCTATGAGATGAAAGAAGAATTACAGCATATACCTAAAGTTTATGATAGAAAAAATTTTAGGTATATACTTTCAAATGAATTCGATATTCCTATATTACTCAAATTATTTAAAGAAAATGAAATTCGTAAAGATGATTCTTTCGAAAATTTCTACAATAATCATTTTTTACCAAATTTAAGAAAAATATTTCTAATACAGAGTGGACAAGGAAAAAATATAATAAATAGAGAATTATTAGAAAAATCTGGATTGAAAGATTATAATTTAGTACGGGATTATCAACTCACCGCAATTACATTTGCTTATTACAGAAAAAAAGTTCTTATCGCAGATGAAATGGGATTAGGAAAATGTCTTACGTCTTTAGCAGTTACTTTACTTGCCAAGAATGATAAATCTTGCAAATCAGTATTAATCGTTTGTCCGAACTCAACAAAAAAATCGGTTTGGGAAAAAGAAATAAAAAAGTGGACAAATGAAAGTCATATCATATACGAATCGTCAAAAAAGATGGATTTAACACAACTTCTACACGAAAATTTTTATACTATAATTAATTATGAAGCTATAAGAAAAGTATATAATGATATATTATCTAATAAAATTAACGATTTATTTCTTATAGTAGATGAATGTCATTTTGTTAAAAATAGAAAAGCATTACAAACAGGAGCAATAAAAAGTTTAAGTAGTATTAGTAATTATCTACTTTTACTATCGGGTACTCCTATTTTAAATGCAGTAGATGATTTATGGAGTATTATGGATTGCATAAACACAAATTTATTAGGAAAATATTGGGATTTTGTTAATAGGTACTGTATACTTAAGGAAAAGCGTGTAGGCCCCGGGATAACGATTAATCGAGTTGTTGGTGATAAAAACATGAATGAATTAAAAGAAAGAATGGCTCCTTATTATATAAGACGAACAAAAGATGAAGTATTAAAAGAATTACCTGAAAAAATTTACAAAACATATACAGTAGATTTATATCCAAAGCAAAGAGAAATTTGGAAATATATAACAAGTAATTTTGAAACTAAAATAAATAATAAAGAAATTAAAGTAGATAAAAATTCTATAAAAAATATATTAATAAAATTACTTCAACTTTGTGATACAACATACGGGTTTTGTGATGATGAAGTATCTTCAAAATTAGACTTATGTATAGAAATTATAAAAGAAATAATGTCTGAACACAAAATTGTAGTATTTACTTGGTTTGTAAATACGGCAAGGGTTCTAAAAAAACGATTAGATCAAGAAAGAATAGAATGTGTCCAGATTGATGGAGAAACTTCAATAGAAGATAGATCTAAATATGTTAAAAAATTTCAAGAAGATGAGAATTGCAGGGTTTTTATATCTACTATATCTACAAGTGGATTAGGATTAGATTTATATAGTGCCGATGTTTGTATTTTTGTATCAAGATCATGGACACCTAAAGTTAATGAACAAGCGGAAGATAGAGTACATAGATTAGGACAAAAAAAAGCAGTAAATATTATAAATATAGTAACAAATACTTATGTAGAAGAAAAAATGCTAGAAGTTTTAGAAAAGAAAGAAGATTTATTTCAAAGAATATTTGAAGAAGGTATTGATGGTATTAAATCTTTACTTAGTATAAAAAAAGGAGGTGAAGATGTATCTGATAAACGTATCTCCTAAAAAGGAAGATAAAATAAAAGAAATTATAAAGAATATTTTTGGTAATGATGTTGAAGTATATATTCCGAAAGTAGTAGAAGAAGATAAAGGTAAAATAAAAGAAAGAAAAGTATCTCCTGGAAACATATTTATAAATACATCATTGCCATTAGATGAAGGAGAGTATTTTTATAAATTGAAAAATATAAAAGGTATATATAGAATAACGAAATTACATCAAAGAGATACGGAGCAGTTTTCTAATTTTAAAATGAATATGGAAAAACGTAAAGAAGATAATATTTCAGAATTTAAAATAGGTGATACTGTAGAAGTAGTATTTGGCCCTTTTCTAGGTTATAAAGGGAAAATAGTAAGTGTTAATAAAAATACATTAAAAGTTTCTATGAATGTGTTTGGTAGAGATACAGATGTTGAATTATCTAAAGAATATGTTAGTATTATATAAATGATAAGGAGATAAATGATAAAAGCGTTTCCTAAAATATTTACAATAGGACAGGACTATATTGCAGATATTTTTAAAGATGAAGTTGAAGTAACAGAAAAAATTGATGGATCACAATTTGTTTTTGGCAAGATCAATAATGAATTATATCTTAGAAGTAAAGGTGCTCAACTATATATAGAAAATCCTCAAAACATGTTTAAAGAAGGTATAGATTATGTTGTAAGTATTCAAGATAAAATTCCAGATAATACTGTTTTCTATTGTGAATACTTACAAAATCCTAAACATAATATATTAAAATATAATCGTATTCCTAAAAACCATCTAATTTTATTTGGAGCATCTGATATAACTGGAACTAAGTTTATTAATGAATATAGTAAACTTAAAGAATACAGTATGATTCTTGATATAGATGTAGTTCCTTTGTTATATCATGGAAAAATAGATAATATTGATAAAATAAAAGAATTATGTGAATTAGAAAGTATATTAGGCGGAGTAAAAATTGAAGGTATTGTAGTAAAAAACTATTACAGAAAGTTTTTATTAGGAGGACAACCAATTCCTATTATGATGGGTAAATATGTTTCAGAAAAATTTAAAGAAGTTCATAGAGATAGATGGGGAAAAGAATTTACATCAAAAGGAAAATGGGAACAGTTTAAAGAAAGTTTTAGAACAGAGGCAAGGTGGTTGAAAGCAATACAACATTTAAAAGAAAAGAACAAATTAGAGAATTCCCCCAGAGATATTGGAAAAATTATAAAAGAAATATATAATGATATTAAAGAAGAAGAACAAGAAACAATTAAAAAGTTTTTATGGGAACAGTTTGGTGAAGAAATATTAAGATATTCTGTAAAAGGGTTTGCAGAATTTTATAAAGAATATCTAATGAAAAAAACGTTTGAAGGTAATAATGAAAACAAAAAAATTGAATAGTTTTCCACAAGTTTTCCACAACTTTTGCACAGTTAGATTTTTACGAATATATCTGACTAAATTTTTAAGAGTTTTCCACAAGTTTTCCACAACTTTTGCACAGTTAGAATTAATTAAGTTTTGCACAAGTTATTCACAAGTTTTTTATAAAATCGTCCGGCTATTCTCTCTTAAGAATGTATTTTATTATTAAGAGAGAATTCTAAGTATAATAAATATACTAGAATACTAGAAATTTCTTTATAAATATAAAAAACATATTTATAAAGAAACATCCGGATACTTACAAAAATGAAAGTAAAAAAGGAAAAAAACAAAGGAGGTAAAAATGGAAAAATATTTTATATTTTATAAAGGTTATTTAGATGGTAAAACTTGTAGAGAGATGTTGGGTCAGGATATGGTTGTTTATTTATATTTATATTATAATTCCAGCATAAATAAAGATAATCATTATGTTATAGATATTAATATAGAAGAAATATCAAAAGATTTATTAATTGAAGAAGAAGCTGTAGCAAAAAGTATATCAAGATTAGAATCTTTAGGGGTAATAAGAAAAGAAGAAAATGGTAAATATATTTTAGGGCATAGAGTAAAATCTGGAAGGCATTATAAAAAGGTTCTTTATTTAGCAAATACAAATAATCTTAATCCTGTTTTGGAAAATGCTGCTACTGATGAAGATGTAGATGAATTTTTTAAATATTTTAAAGAGAGTTTTAAATCTTATTATCATAAAGAATATGAGGGTATTTCTTTGTATTCTAGTAATGAAAGAAAAATTGCAAGTAATTTTTTAAATAAACTGAAAAAAAAGAATATAGATTATAAAAAGTATATAGATTATATATTTCGTGAAATAGCTCCTTATTTTGAAAAGAAAAAAGGAGATCCTGTAACGCATCGTACTTTATATTCAGAATATTTTTTTACTAATTATGTAGTTTGTAGACTTAAAGAAGATAATAATGGTTATGTAGGAGATCCTTCTATATATAAAATAAAACCTCATCTTAGTGTTGAATAAAAGAGGAAAAATAAATGGAAAATATTAATTGTATCAGGTGTGGTGGAACAGGATTAGCTAAGATACCAGATGATAATTATATTGATGGTTTTCGTTATGAAAAGTGCGGATGTAAATATAAATATGAAGCTATGAATATTCCACGTATTTTTCTAGATGCTACTTTTTCTATTGTAGAAGAAAAAAAGTTAGTTAAATTTGCAGAAGAATATATTAACAATTTTGAATTGTATAAAAGCAAAGGTATATTTTTCTATGGTACTTCAGGAACAGGAAAAACTTGTTTATCTTGTTGTATAATGAAAGAATTAAGTAGAAGAAAAGGTATAAGATGTTTTTATATTTCGGCATTAGATTTAATAGAAAGATTTAATAATATTAATCTTTATAATGATGAAGATAAAGAATTTACTAACAGATTAATTAAAAAAATTAGAAAAGTAGAATTTTTGGTATTAGATGAAATTAATTCAGAAAAATCTAGTGAATTTAGTAGTTTTTTTCATATATTAGTAGATTATAGATATAGATGTAATTTACCTTCTATTTATATATCTAATCTTAGTTTAGAAAATTTTCGTGAAAGTTTTAAAGATGATATGGTTGCTGAACAAATAATTTCCCGTATTATGCAGATTTGTTATGTGATAAATACAGGTAGTAAAAATTTTAGAATAAAATTATTCGATAGTGGTAAGAAAAATGAATAATACTATAAAATTAGAAGAAAATCTTTTATATTTATGTTTAACAGATATAAAAATTCTATCTGAAAATATAAGTAGAATAAATGAAGATTTTTTTTCAGAAGATTATAAATGGATTTGGATATATCTTAAAAAATGTTTTACAAATTATGGTACTTTATTAAATGAAAATATAATAGAAGATTTTGCAAGAGAAGAAAATAGAAGTGAAAAAGATATAGAAAAGTTTAAAACTATTTATACTTTTCTTTTAACATGTTCTATTACACCAGACTATATACATTATTTAATAGAAGAATTAAATAGAGTTTCTTTATTTAAAAAAGTAATTACAATTACAAATGATTCTTTAAATAGATTTAAAGAAGGAAAGCATTCTACTGCAGTAGATGTTCTTTTTAGTGGATTACTTTCTCTTTTTAGTAATAGCGATTTGTATTTATCCAGAGGAGAATATATTGAAAGTTTTAATGAAAGAAAAAAAGAATTAGAAGAAAAAATAGAAAATAGTGAAAAAAGTTATGGTGTATTGACTGGTATTTCTAAATTAGATGAAATAACAAGAGGTTTATTTCCAGGTGAATTAGGATTGGTTATGGGAAAGACAAGTATAGGAAAAAGTATGCTTGTTTTGCATTTTGCTAGAAATGCATTTTGGAATGGGAAAAAAGTTTTGTATATAGTAGAAGAAATGCCTTTAAGACAAGTATTTATGAGAATTGATGCTGCTTTTTCTGGAATAGAGTATTTTAAATTTAAGAGTGGAACAATTCTTCCTTTTGAAAAAGAAAAATGGGAAATGAGAATAAAAGAATTAGAAAATTTATATCAAGTTGGGTCTAGGTTATATGTAGTTCATATGCCAGTAGGATGTACTGTTGAAGCAATAAAAAGGGAAATAGAATATATAAGGATATGTAAAAAGGAAACTATTGATTTACTTATTGTAGATGATTTGGATATGATGGAGTATCCAAAACAGTTGTCTGAGGAGCAGGGTCAAGCAAGAAATGCTAGAGGTTTAAAAGGTATAGCGGGGGAATATAATATTCCAGTATGGTTTACTACTCAAATTACTACAAAAGCATATAAAAAAGAGATGTTGGATAGTGAGGATGTTGGATGGAGTAGAAGGAAAATACATGTTGCGGATTTTGTTATAGGATTAGTACAAACCGAAGTATCTGATATAAATGAAGAAATTGATAGAACTAGTGATTTAAATAAAATATTATCTTTACAAATAATAAAATTTAGAGATGGGGAAATAAATAAAACAATTCAATTAAGTCCAGATTTAAGTAAATGTTTAATAAATGTAGAAACAGCAATAGTAGAGGAATAAATATGGAAAATAGATTATTTAATGTAAATTATTGTCAACAATGTACTTTAAAAGGAAATTCTAAAGTTTTAGGAGAAGGAAATCTTAATAGTGAAATTATGATTATAGGAGAAGCTCCTGGTGAAACTGAAGTAACTCTTAAACGTCCTTTTGTAGGTAGGTCTGGACAACTTTTAACTGAAACTTTAAAAAAAGTAGGCATTGATAGAAGTATGTGTTATATAACTAATGCAGTATTGTGTCATCCTTTGCAAAATAGAACACCTACAAAAGAAGAAATAAATAATTGTAGAGAAAGGTTAGTAAGAACAATTACAAAAGTACAACCTAAAATTATAATATCACTGGGAGGATGTGCTTTGTATTCTATTTTGAAAAAGAATGTTAGTATAGAAAAAATGAGGGGAAAAGTTGTGCATTCAGATGAATTTAAATGTGGTGTTATTTTTACATATCATCCAGCAGCAGTTTTGCGAGATCCTTATAAGTATAAACCTTTTTATGAAGATTTATCTCTTGTATCAAAAGTATTAAATGAAAGTTATAAAAGTCAAGTAGATGAAAAAAATTATATTGTGTTAGATGATATAAGTAAAGTTATGTGTTTATTTAATGATATTGTAAAAGAGAAAGAAGTTGCTATAGATATAGAAACTACAGGATTAGACCCTTGGAAAGATAAGATTGTTAGTATAGCATTTTCTTATAAAAAAGGAGAAGCTTTTTGGTTGCCTACATACTTTTATGAAAGAAGAAAATTTTGGAACGAGTTAGAGTGGAAGGATATTGTAGATGCAATGAAGGAAATTTTTAATAAAGGTGATATTAAGTTTATAGTACATAATGAATCTTTTGAATATAAATTCTTGAAAGTTCAATTAGATATAGAATTAAATTCTTATTTTGATACTCTATTAGCACATCATTTATTAGATGAAAATAGTTCACATGTATTGAAAATTTTAGCTGTTAGGTATCCAGATGTATTTGGTTATAATGATAATATTATATATGAGAATATACATCAATTACCTGTAGATTTATTATCTAAATATAATTGTACTGATGCTGATGTAACTTACAGATTATATAAAGAATTTGAAGAAGATTTGAAAAAAGAGGAATTAACAGATTTATTTTATAATGTAGTAATGCCTGTAAGGAAAGTTTTGACAAAGATGGAATTGAAAGGTGTAAAAATAGATGAAGAATATTTGAATAAGTTAGAAGTAAGTTGGAAAGATAAAATAAAACAAATAGAAGAAGAAATATATACAAAAGTAGGAAAAGAATTAAATTTAAATTCTACGCAACAGTTATCTAAACTTCTTTTTAATGATTTAGGTTTTGATATTATTAAAAAAACAAATAAAGGGAATATATCTGTAGATAATGAAGTAATTTCTAAGCTTTCAGAGAAAAGTGATGTTGCTAAGTTAGTTGTAATGTATAGAAAATTACAAAAATTATTAACAACTTATGTAATAGGAATGAGAAGGAAAATTAATACAGTTACTAATTTAATTCATACTGAATATTTAATGCATGGAACAGTAAGTGGTAGAGTATCATCAAGAAATCCTAATTTACAAAATATACCTCGTGGAGAAGATGAATATAGTAGTGATATTAAAAAATGTTTTATTCCAAGAGAAGCTGGCTGGAGAATAATAGAATTTGATTATAAACAACTAGAATATAGAGTATTACTTGCTTATGTAAAAGATAAGAAAATGATAGAAAATATAAAAAATGGATTAGATATTCATAAATATGTTGCTTCTGAAATATTTAAAAAGAAGTTAGATGATGTTACAGATAAAGAAAGAAGTGTCGCTAAAACAATAGTGTTTGGATTAATATATGGTATGGGTAGAAAAACTCTTGCAAAAGAATTAAATTTAAGTGATGAAGAAGCTGATGATATTATGAAAAGATTTTTTAGTATGCATAAATCAATAAAGAAATGGATGGACTATGTAATAGCTCAATTGAGGGATAAGAAATATGTTAAAAGTTTATTAAATAGAAGAAGAAGACTTTTATCTATAGATAGTATTGATGAAAATATAATAGTAAGAACAGAAAGACAAGCAGTTAATTTTCCTGTTCAATCTTTAGCAGCAGATTTAACTTTTGTTGCTTTAGTAAAAATATATAATAGGTTTAAAGAATTGAATTTAAAAGCATTTCCAATTATAATAGTACACGATTCCATTATAGTAGAAGCTCCTGAAAATGAGATAGATGTAGTTGTTTCAGAAGTAAAAAATATAATGAAATGTCCTTTAGGTAGTAATTTTGTACTTGGTAATTATGTTCCTTTAGATGTAGATGTAAAAATTGGAAAAAGGTGGGGTGAATAATGAAGAATAAAATACAGTTAAGTAATAATCTTCAATTAAGATTAAGAAAATTAAAAAAGTCAGATGGGCTTATGACTTTTAATAAAGGTAAATGGTATATTACTATAGACGAAAATTTAAATTTAGTGAGACAAATTTCTACTTTTTTTCATGAATTTATTCATTATATATTTTCATCTGGAGAGCTTTTAGCTGATGAAGAAAAGAAGTTGCTTATGGTAGAAGAAAAAGTAAAAAAAGGTATTGAATTTTTGATAAAAAAAGCTTTATTTGGATAGGAGGTGAAAATGCCTTATATTAAAAAAGAAAATAGAAAAAAATTTGATGTGAAAATAGTAGATTTAGCTAAGGAGATTGAGACAGAGGGGGAGTTGAATTATGTTATTACAAAAATATGTCTAAGGTGGTTATATAAACATAAAGTATGCTATAGTGTTTTAAATAGTATTATTGGGGTTCTTTTTTGTGTAATACAAGAGTTTTATAGAAGAATAGTATCAATTTATGAAGATAATAAAATAGAAGAAAATGGAGATGTTTTTGATAATTATTTGGATATAAATGTTTTAAAGAAGAAAGATGATAAAAATATAAATAAAAATAACGATAATAATGATGATAACAATGAGTAAAATGATTAAAAAAGGAGGGAGAAATGAAAGGATTAAAAGTATATTTAGCGCATCCAATAAGTGGATTATCTTATGATGAAGTTATAGAATATTATTCTGAGATTTCAAAAATACTGGAATCTGTAGGATATATAGTATTTCATCCGATGAAAGCAAAAGATGTTTTAAAAGGAGAAAAGAAATTTGAAAAAAGTGGTTATGTTTCAAATCCTGTTGTTAAGGACCACGCAATTAAAGAGAGAGATAAATGGATGGTTAAAAATAGTGATATTCTGTTTGTAAATTTTGAAAATACGAAAGATGTATCAATAGGTTGTGTTGCAGAATTAGCGTGGGCAGATGATACTCCTACAGTTCATTCAATAGTTGTATTACCTAAAAATAACATACATAACCACGCTTTTATAAAAGAAATGGCTGATATTATTTTTGAAACTACTGAAGAAGCATTAGAATATTTAGAAGCACTAATTAAATCAGAAGAATGAATTTAATTGTAATTAAATTATAAAAAGGAGGTGATTATGCTAATAAATCCTAAAATCGCAGTTGAAAAAAAGTGGATTTATCCAGTAAATGATAATCAAATTCATTCTAATGGTATAGATTTAAGACTTAATAGAGTTATTTTAGTTGGATGTGGAATTTTTACATTATATAAAAGTGGTAAGAAAGAATTGACTAAGTATACAGAATTGATAGCTCAAGATAATTTTTTCTTTCTTAGAAGATTAAGAGTTTATTATGTAGAAATGATAGAAAAATTAAATATACCAGAAAATGTTTGTGCGTTAGTTATTCCTAAAAATATTTTAAATAGAAATGGTATTATATTAATATCAGATTTATTTAATCCTAATTTTAAGAATATTATAAATGTTTCTATTTGTCCAATTACAAATTTTAAAGTAGAAAAAGAAGCAAGAATAGGACAAGTTATATTTTTAGAATCACAAGATTATAATTCTTATATGAATAAAATTAATGAAAAAAATGAAAATAACAAAAGAATTTTTGGAGAAAGTATTAAAACTTAGAAATGTTAGAGAATGTGGAGACGATTTTATGGCTTCCTGTCCTTTTGAGAATATTTTACATGCAGATGGGGAAGATTCTCATCCATCATTTGGTATTCATAAAGAAGAAGGAATTTGGCATTGTTTTGCTTGTGGTAAAGAAGGTAATTTAGTTAGTTTAGTTAGTCAAGTATTAAGTAAATCTTATGAAGATGCACAAAAAGTTATAAATAGTTATTTCTATAAAGGTATGAATATTGATAAAATAATAAGTAAAACAGAAAATTTGATAAAAGAATTTTATAATGGTAATAATGATAATAAGTATTTAGATAAAATTTCTCTTCCAAATGAATATACTAATATTTTACCAGAAAAAGTATTAAATTTCTTTGAAAGTAGAGGTATAAAATTAGAAGTATTAAAGAAATTCGAAATTGGATTTTGTAAAGATGGTATCTATAAGGATAGAATAATATTTCCTATTTTTTTAGATGGAAAACAAGTTAGTTTTGTTTCAAGAAAAATAAATGATAATGAAAATGAAGTTAAGTATTTAAATCCTAAAAATTTTCAAAAATATGTTTATAATTTATGTTATAATATGGACAAGGCATTTTTAGTAGAAGGACCTTTAGATGTGTTAAAATTGTATTCTCTTGGTTTAAAAAATGTTTGTGCCTTGTTTGGAGATGATATTACTTATTTTCAAATTCGTTTATTAATTACACATGGAATAAAAAAAGTTTGTTTAATGTTAGATGGAGATGATGCGGGTAAGAATGCAATAAAAAGAATAATTAGTAAAATAAAACAATTTTTTAGTGTTTCAATAATATATTTATCTGATGGAAAAGATCCTTGTGATATAAAAGATAGGAAAGAGTTAATGAAACTACTAGAAGCGGAGGTTGATAATGAAAGTTAATATTTTAATTCTTGCTGGCGGAAAAAGTTTAAGAATGGATGGATTTCCTAAATGCTTAACTTTAGTAAAGGGTAGAACAATAATGGAGTGGGAACTAGATTGGATAAGTGAAATAAAAAAATATATTAATAAAGTTATAATTTCTTGTGGTTATAATAAAGAAGTTTTTGAGTATATTCAGGAAATTAAAAAAAGATATTCTTATAATATAACTTCATTTTTTGATGATAATAAGCCATTAGGAGATGCTGGGGCTATTAAAAAAGCTTTTAATTATTGTAAGAATTCTGAAATTTTATTGTCAATGAATGGGGATACTATTTCTTTATTTTCATTAAAACAAATTTTTGACAATATAGATGTATTAAAGAAAGGAAATTATTTTGGTATAATTGTATGTAAACCTTGTAAAGTTCCTTGGGGTCTTTTATCTGTATCTAGAGAAGTTAATAAAAATATTTATGAGATTAGTTCTTTTAAAGAAAAACCAATATTAGAATTTAATAGTTGTTTTTCTAAAAATTCTTTTTATATAAGCTGTGGAATATATATTCTTATGAAAAAAATGTATAGATTATTACCAGTTAGTGGTGATTTTGCAAAAGATGTATTACAATATAATTATGATAAATTTTTAATGTATTTGATTAATGAAGATGAGTGGTATGCTATAGAAACTCTGAAAGATAAGGAAAATTTTTTACAGATGATAAAATGAATAAATTAGAATTTAATAATTATTTTGATGGAATAATTAAAACTAGTATTCAATATTTAACAAAAATATTTTCAGAGGAAGAACTTGTTGAACTGTTTCAATTATTGCGCCATTTTAGAGGTAGGGCTACTC
>Ga0123519_10000430_pt1 | contig 74351 bp, 71 predicted proteins | sample YelNatPaOPRAMG02_FD_87396 | JGI IMG/M metagenome (GOLD analysis project Ga0123519, IMG submission 87396) | Hot spring microbial communities from Yellowstone National Park - Yellowstone National Park OP-RAMG-02 (version 2) | ecosystem: Environmental > Aquatic > Thermal springs > Hot (42-90C) ...
AGAAATGATTGAGGCGACTACCAACGGCTTATCTGAAATTGCTAAATTTGATATAGCAGAAGAATCTGAATCTTGGATTAATCTAAACAAAGTTGATTGGGAAAAATTGGATAAAGAAGATTCCAGGGATGTTCCGGCGACAGGGCAGACTAAACAAGAAACAAAAACAAAGAGTTTTTGGCTGTGGTTGTTAATTGCGGTGGTTGTCGCGGTAATAGTTATAATTTTAATCGGACTTAGATTGATTAGGAACAAGAAATTAAAAACATAATAAACTTAAGAAAGACAGAGAAGATATTCTGTTAAGGTTATATTAAACCTATAGCAAAGCGGAGCAACCGTGAGAGTAGGACGGGAAAAACTTGAAATCATTCTTTCCGCTTCCGCTTTTTGGCGAGGCGGGCGGAAGGGGGTTCGGTCTTTGCCATTCCGCCCGCCGAGCCCGTTAATAAAATCGGTTCTGATTTTTTCAAATACACACCGCCGGCTGATCGCAAAAGTCACGGCTGTTCCCCCGCGGAACCGATGGAGAGGTGCTGGAGTGGTCTAACAGGCGCGCCTGGAGAGCGCGTGTAGCTTTACGGCTACCGTGGGTTCGAATCCCACCCTCTCCGTTTTTTTGTGCCCGGGGAAACGGCGCAACATAGATCAAAAGGCCCAAAAGGAGCGATTGAAGAGGAGCGTGCGCAAGACCCCTCTCTGCCGGGGAAATTGGGGGCGCCCCCCGAGAAAACCCTTTGGGCGGGTGGGTGGGATCGAAGAAGCCGGATCGTGCATGGGGTATGGGGGAATTCCGGAGCAAGGTCCGCAGTGAGGTGATCATGGTTATTCACCCTGAAAGCGAAGATTACAAAGCTGAATCGCTCTTTTTTGGAAAAGGAGTACATGGATGCCGGTAGTCGTGATCGTGGGGGGGCAGTGGGGGGACGAGGGCAAGGGAAAGGTTGTGGACCTCTTGGCCGAAAGGGCGAACATGGTCGCCCGTTACTCCGGCGGCAACAACGCCGGCCATACGGTAGTCAACCGATTCGGTGAGTTCAAACTGCATCTCGTTCCCTCCGGGATCTTTCATGCCGGCGTGGACTGCATCATCGGCAACGGGGTGGTGATCAATCCTCGTGTACTGATCGAAGAAATCGATCACCTTCAGAGCCGGGGCATCGAGGTGAACCGGCTCTTCATCAGCGACCGGGCCAATCTGATCATGCCTTACCACATCATCCGCGATGAGCTGGAGGAGAAAGCCCGGGGATCGGTGGCACTGGGAACGACCAAACAAGGGATCGGCCCCGCTTACGCCGATAAAGTCGCCCGAAGGGGTTTGCGCGCCGGAGATCTGGCGGATATAGAGCTATTCGGAAAGCGCCTCCGGGCGTTTCTCACCTATCAGAACGAGACCATCGTCAACGTCTTCGAAGCCGCCCCCCTCTCCTTCGATGAAATCTATCGGGAATATCGGACCTACGCCGAACGTCTGGTTCCCTTCATCCGCGAGACGAGCATTATGGTCAATGAGGCGGCCGATCGGGGCGATATCGTCCTTCTCGAAGGGGCTCAGGGAACGATGCTCGATATCGACTTCGGGACGTACCCTTTCGTCACCTCCTCGCCCCCCACGGCATGGGGGGCATGTCTGGGGGTGGGGCTCAGCCCCCGGAAGATTCACCGGATCGTGGGGGTGTTCAAAGCGTACACCACTCGTGTGGGCGGCGGCCCTTTTCCCACCGAAATCAAGGATGCGCCGGGCGAAGAGATCCGGCAACGGGGCAGGGAATACGGCACCACCACCGGCCGGCCCAGGCGGTGCGGATGGTTCGACGGGGTGGCCGCCCGGTTCAGTGCCATGCTCAACGGTTACACCGGAATCGCTATCACCAAGTTCGATATCCTCGATTCCTTCCCCACGATCAAGCTCTGCACCGGCTATGAAATGGATGGCAAGGTTCTGAAACACCCCCCTTCCAACACCGAGGCGCTCTCAAGGTGCCGTCCGATTTACGAGGAGATGCCCGGATGGCAAAGCCCCACGAATGGCGTGCGCCGGTTCGATGCCCTGCCGGAGCCGGCCAAAAACTACATCCGGAGAATCGAGGAGATCGTGGGGTGCCCGGTGAATCTGATCTCCGTGGGGGCCCGACGGGAAGAAACCATCACGCTGAATCCAATTCTGTAAACCGGAGAACGCCCGCCTCCGGAACCCCTTCCCAGATGATTTCCTCAAGATCGAACACCGGACCATCGCGGCACACGGTTTTCATGCCCCCGCGAGTGGGGATGGAACACCCCCGGCAAGCGCCGATCCCACACCCCATCACTTGCTCCAACAGAACTTGCACCCGCTTCCCGCTGTGATGGCGGATCATTCGGGCCATCGTTCGGTACATGGGGATCGGGCCACAGGCAAAGATCTCATCGGCCCACTCGGCAAGCTCGGGCAAGAAATCGGTGGCCAGCCCTTTCCTTCCCATAGAGCCATCCTCGGTGACCATCAGGGCATCCACATCGGAAGGCAGGGGTAGGAGATGGGAAGCAGAGGCCGCCCCGAAAATGATCTTCACCGAAAGCCCATCACGAGAGGCTCTCCGGGCCAGAAATACTAGGGGCGCAATGCCGATGCCGCCCGCTACTAAGAGAAGATTTCGAGAACGTGAATCGATCGCAAAACCGTTCCCCAAGGGGCCGAGAATATCTAGAGAATCACCGGGCCGACGATGGGAGAGCCAGAGGGTGCCCTTCCCGACCACCGAAAAGAGAATGGCGATCCGGTTCGAATCCGCATCGTGAACGCTGAAGGGGCGGCGGAGAAGGGCCTCATCACCGCAGGCGAGCGTGACGAACTGCCCGGGCTCGGAGAGACGAGCGATGGCGGGGGCTTCGATCCACAGCAGAAAAGTCCGGGGCGCAATCCCGGCGCAGGAGATCACCTCCCCCATCAATCGCTGCATCTGAAATCGTATCCCGAAGGAATGCTTTCCCCCCCTTGCCGGGCGGGAGACCGACATGGTCGGGGAGGCGAGATTTGAACTCGCGACCTCGCGGTCCCAAACCGCGCGCGCTGAACCAGGCTGCGCCACTCCCCGCCCGATACATCTTATCAGACCCGGGGAGATCGGCGCAATTCAAAGGCATGTGGATGGGAAAGCCCTCAGCGGAGAATGCAGAAAATGAACCCTCTAAATCTGTTCATCCGCCGGATGGAGGGATCGGGCGATAATATCCTCGGCCTATGAGAGCCGGAGGCTTTCAGCGCGACTTGATGTACTGACCCGTCTCGGCATCATAAACATCGAAACGCGCAAACGATTTTTCGGCCAGCCAGAGCAGAGGATAGCGCCCCAGTTCGGCATCTACATCTTCAAACAAATCACTCGTCCTTAATTCCAAGCCCACCGGTTTAGATGTGATGAACTGGATCTCGGTTGAATCCACCCAGCCCTCCAGAGCAAACAACTCATCCGGCCGGATCATGGCGATATCGGATTTCACCAGTTTCGCCTCGCCTTCTTCCACATAGAACACATCGGCCGTAGAGGCCGTCTCATCCGCAAAGATCACGACCCAGTGCGCTTGGCGACCATTTGAACCGATGCCCGGGTCTTCCTCCACATCAAACGGGGAACAATCCACATTGCAGAATTTTGAATAGCGGCCCACGAAAGCTAGCCGGGCGGTGGGTTTCCAATCCGCGGTCAAGGCCGTATAAGCCAAGGAAACGGCTTCTCTGGCACTGAGACTCTTCCCATGGGCAGGAGAAACCGCCGTTGCGCTCGAAGCGGGTGAAGCAGTATGGTCTGAAGCCGAAGTCCCGGAAACATCTCCGGATGTATCGGAAGACGACCCCCCACAGGCAACCGCCATGGCGGCGATAGCCAAGGGAATAATGGAAAAAAGGAACCATCTCCGCATTATTTCCCTCCTGTGAAGACAAGGTACACCGTGGACTATTTTACCAAAAGGAATTTTTCATTTTCCAGATACGCCAAAGGCGGCTTCGGGTGGAACGCGGTGTTGGGTGTTCCCCCTCTCTACCACCCGTTTCAGGGCACCTCGCCTACCCGCTCAACAAAACACCAAGTTTCTGCAAGACCTCGTGCACTGTCCGCACAGGTAGCTGACAAATCTTCTCCGCCCCTCGAACCCGCCAGTCCAAACTCTTGACCTGATCCGCCAGAATTGCCCCTCGTACTTTTAGCCCTTCCGGTATCAACACCTCGAACGGATACCCCTTCACCTGACTCGTCACCGGGCAAAATATCGCTAACCCTACCTTCTCGTTGTACGCCGCCGGTGACAATACCACCGCTGGCCGACGCCCAGATTGCTCATGCCCCGCCTGTGGATTCAGTGTGATCCACACCACCTCCCCGCGCTCAGGAACGTATCCCCCTCCATCTACCATGCTTCATTACCTACCGCCGGACCGCTATCTACTTCGCCATGCAGATTCGTTTCGTTCACTTGCGCCAACAGCTGCGCCAGGGTCAGCCCCGGCTCGGCAATGGGCGTGACGATCAACTTCCTATCCACCACAACAACGTCAACGGGCGAATTGGGTTCGATCCCGATCTCTGCGGCAAACGGCTTAGGGATACGAAGAGCCAGGCTATGCCCCCACTTCTGCACCCGAGCTTCCATAGTCAACACCCCCTTAGTATCTACAAAGAAGATACACCGATCTCCATTCTTTGTCAAGGGCATTCAGGGAAACGCTCTACGCTTGGCGACTGAGCGGGGCCGCATAGCGGGCCACCTAAGACAAACGACCGTCAGCCTAGCTATTCAAACATCTGGCAGGGCTATTTGTCCTCGTTTACAAATGCCGCGTCATAATCCGACCGGCGCAACACTGTATCGTAAAGTCCGACGTCTTCCCCCTTATGCCGGTTGATACCTGTGTAAACGAGGCTTGGGTCCTCATAGCGCTTGAATTTGTACACCGCATCGTTCATAAGCGCGCTGTTGAAGACTCCGAGGCTGACCAGTAGCTCAAAATCTTTGACTGTCAGCCCCGTTACCTTTTTGAACAAGCCCGGTTCCAATTGCGTGATCACGTCCCTGAGGGTTCGCTCACGATAATCCGTGAGATACATGAAGACGGGGATCCGCGTGGCAAACTTGATCAGTTTCTCTTGAATCTTCTTCCTGAGGCTCTTGTATTCCTTCTCCTCTTCCGTGAGTTGCTTCTTCTCCCGGGCGGAAAGCTCCCTATCATTCGCTTCTTTCTTTGCCTTTTTCACGGCTTCGGATTTGTTGATGATGGTTTCGATGTCCTGGTTGAGGTTCCGGAATCCTTCGATGCTCATCAGGGCTTTCATTGCCTGCTCATTGCCCATCAGCCGCCGCAGGGTGTCGTTGTCCACATTTAACCAAAATAGGAAAAATATGAGTCAGTGGGATAAGCTCACAAAATGCTAAGCCGTTACGAAAGATCCCTGAGCCCCTATTCTGTCAAGTCCAATTCTGTAACCCTTATTACATCAAAGGGCATCTGAACTCAACACTTTAATTTAGGCCCAAAAAACTATTATTGAAGAAGGGCGTGCAGAGATACCTCTCTCGGCGGGATTGGGGGGTCCCCCCCAAAAACCCTTTGGGCGGGTGGGATCGGAGAAGCCGGATCGTTCATGGGGTATGGGGGAATTCCGGTACAGAGTCCGGAATGAGGTGACCATGTGGTTAGTCACCTGAGGGTAAAGACTGCAAAGCGGAATCGCTTTTTTGAGCTTAGGCAAAGAGGCAAGTGAGGCGCCACGGCTTTACGATCTCTCTCCTTTCATATCGGAGAGAGGCGGGCAAACACTCTCAAAGGTGCACTCCCCCTCCCCCCGGGCCGGCTCGCCCCTAGCTTCACTCCGACCGGATCATGGTGAGCAGCATCTTGAAGGGCCTGACCGCGCGAAGCGCATGCGGCACGTTCGCCGGCATCCGCACGATCTGCCCCCGGGCGGCCCGAACCGGTTTCCCACCGATGGTGACCTCCACCTCTCCATCGAGCACTTGCACGATGGCATCGAAGGGGGCGGAATGCTCGCTCAACCCCTGCCCCTCATCGAACGAGAAGAGCGTGAGCGTTCCGACCCTCTTATCCACCAGTGTCTTGCTCACCACCGATCCCGGCGCATACTCGATAAATCCGGCAAGGTCAATCGCCTGAGCGGAAGGCAGTTGCTCCTCCTTTGTCATCGAGAACCTCCTCGAGCCGCATTGCTCCCTTCCTTCCGAATCCGGAGAAGGGGCGCGGCACTCCCCGAATATTCGATCGCCTCCACCGGGCAGACCGCCCGGCACCGATCACACAGATAGCACTCTTGCTTGAGATCCCGGGCCCCCGCTTCACCTGTGGGACAGGCCTTCTCGCACTCTCCGCACTCGATGCAATTCTCGTTGCGGCGGAGCCGGTGACGGCTCCCGATGGAAACGAGCGAGAGCATCACGCCGTATGGGCAGAAGAGCCGGCAGAACGGACGGTATACCACCACGGATACGATCGACAGCGCCAGAAAAACGTAGAAGGCGGAGGCGGCGGTCTTCCACTGAAAGAACTCCTTGAGGCCCAATTGCGAAAGCACCCCCTCCGAGAAGACCGCCGCCCCCACAATGATCGCTACCAGAAATCCCATCCGGAAGCCGATAAGCACCATCTTGCCCCGGACCCTGAGCTTCTTCCCCGGAAGGCGATACGCCATCTCCTGCACCGCCCCGATGGGGCAACCATACCCGCAGAACATCCGCCCGAATACGAAAGTGAGCACAATGAAGATGCCCAGCCCCGCCCCCACCACCGCCGGCCGGGCGCCGAGTCCCTTGCTCTTGCCGAGGGCAAGCATCTGGATTTGATTGGGGAACATAGGGGCAAAGATGAGGAAACCCAGAGCGGCGGAGCCGGCAAGGAACAAATAGCCGATCCGCGAACGGAACCGGCCGGTCTTGAAGAGATAGGCCAAGATCAGAACCGTTGCCGCCGCCCAGATCATGCCGATCGCTTTAGGGGCGCTTTCGAAAACCATCGCTTCACCTTTCCCCGTCGGCCTCTCCCGCCGTGGCGGGAGAGGCCGACGGGCTCCCTCCGGCCGGCCCGATCGGGCCTACCCGAGGATCGCCTTCAGATCCTCATCAGGCGTCTTGATGGACATGATGTTGAAGTTCTTGACCAGCACATCCAGCACATTCGGTGTGATGAACGCCGGGAGGCTCGGCCCCAGTCGAATGTTCTTCACCCCGAGATGAAGCAAAGTGAGCAAAATGGCCACTGCCTTCTGCTCATACCATGAAAGGATCATCGAGAGGGGAAGATCGTTCACCCCCACGCCGAAGGCCTTGGAAAAGGCCACCGCAATCTGAATGGCGGAATAGGCATCGTTGCACTGTCCCACATCGAGGAGCCGCGGGATGCCGTCAATCGAGCCCAAGTTCTTATCGAAAAACCGGAACTTGCCACAGGCCAAGGTCAGCACGATGCAGTCCTTTGGCACCTTCTCCACGAACTCGGTGTAATAGTTGCGGCCCGGCTTGGCCCCATCGCATCCGGCCACGAGGAAGAAGTGACGGATCTTCCCCGCCTTGACGAGGTCGATGACCCGATCGGCCACACCCAGCACGGTGTTCCGGCCGAACCCCACCATCACCGAACCCTTATCGGTATCCTCCGGGAAACCGGGCATGGCAAGCGCCTTCTCGATCACCGGCCCGAAGTTCTTATCGGCAATGTGCTTCACTCCCGGCCAACCTACCAACCCCGTGGTGAAGATGCGATCTTTGTAGGAATCGGCCGGCTTCTGGATGCAATTGGTGGTCATCACGATCGGTCCGGGAAAGGCCGGGAACTCCTTCTGCTGATTCTGCCACGCCGTTCCGTAGTGGCCGTAGAAATGCGGGTACTTCTTCAATCCCGGATAGCCGTGGGTAGGGAGCATCTCCCCGTGAGTGTAAACGTAGATGCCCTTGCCCGCGCTCTGCTTGAGGATTTCCTCCATATCCTTGAGATCGTGTCCGGAAACCAGAATGGCCTTTCCTTTCTTCGCCCCGAGAGGCACCTTCGTGGGGATGGGATGCCCATAGGTCCCCGTATTGGCCGCATCGAGGAGCTCCATCGTTCGAAGGTTGATCTCGCCGCATTTCAGCACGAGCTTCACGAGATCATCGGCGGAAAGGTCCTTCCGCAACGTAGCCGTGAGCCCCTCATGAATGAAGGCATAAACCTTCTCATCCTCTTTGCCCAAAATTGCGGCATGGTCGGCATAGGCACATACACCCTTGATGCCGAACTGAAGAATGTGCTTCAGCGACTGGATATCGGGGTTCTCGGATGAATCGGCTTTGAGCCCGACCTTCTCCCCCTGAGCCACAAGCCCTGCAACGGACTTTTCCGGGGTGAAGAGGGCCGGCCCATCGCCGAAATCCACCTTCCCGCCGGCGGCTTTGACCTTCTTCTTGAGGGATTCCCGGAGCTCGACGGTCCGGTGAATGAAATCCACGAACCGGTCCGGGTCGAAGTCAACGTTCGTCAGCGTGGCGAAGACGGCCTCGCAAGTGAAGCGGTTGATCGTCGGATCGCTGACGCCCACCTTTCGGCCTTCCACCGCTACCTCTGCCATCCCTTTGACCGCGTACATGAGGAGATCTTGAAGAGCGGCCACATCCGGTTGCTTGCCGCACACCCCCACCCGATCGCACCCGACCCCACGAGCGGTTTGTTCGCACTGATAGCAAAACATCTCTTCCCCCTTTTTTTGTTTTGATCTCGGTCTGCCCTGAGCATAGAGGATGATGCGGTGAAGTATATATGATTTGCATCATGTTCGGCAAGGTTCCGGCGCAAGGGAAACGCCCGACGGCGGGCGTTCATCGCTAAGCCTTCTGGTTTTGGTGAGCGCCCAAAAGAGCGATTCAGCTTTGCGACCTTCCGCCCGGGTGGCGAACCATATGACCACATCATTCCGGACTTTGTACCGGAATTCCCCCACACCCCATGAACGATCCGGCTTCTCCGACCCCACCCACCCGCCCAAAGAGTCTTCTTGGGGGCACCCCCAATCCCCCCAGAGATGTGTCTTGTGCACGCTCTTCTCTGAGTCGCTCTTTTTGATGAGATTTGCCCGTGGAAAGGGGCAAGCGCTCGTGATAGACTAGCCTCTATGACAGCCCGGGGCAAGCCGATCGGGGAATTGATCGTTCCGCTGGTGACGCCGCGGTTCGGGGCATCGGTGGATTTCCCGAGTCTGAAACGGCTTATCGAGTTCGTTCTCCACGGCGGGGCCGATGTGCTCTTTGTTCTCGGCACCACGGGCGAATTTCAATATCTGAGCCCGGAGGAAGCGGAGCGCGTGATCCACACCGCCGCACGCGGCATCCGGGGGCGGGTGCCGGTATGGGTCGGCATCTCGGCGCCGAGCCTTGAGGAATCGCTGGCGCTGGCCCATCGCGCGCGGGAGAGCGAAGCACAGGCTATCGTGCTGGCCCCGATGTTCGGGAAAGGAGAGCCGGCATGGCGGCTCGAGGGGGTCCTCGAGCGTCCGGGTCTGCCGGTTGTTCTGTACAACAATCCGGAGATTCACGGCGGCTCGATGCTTCCGCTTCCGTTGGTGAGGGAATACGCCCATCACCCCCGCATCATCGGCATCAAGGATAGCTCGGGCGATTGGGCCCACTTTCTGGAGCTCGTCAAACTGCAATCCGAAGGGTTCCGCGTCTTTCAGGGAAGGGAATCGCTCATTTTGCGCTCGCTTGAAGCCGGCGCACAAGGGATCGTGGCCGGACTCGCAAACGTAGCTCCGGCGCTCTGCAAGGAGATGCTCCTCCGGCGGGATCAAGCGACGATGGAGCGCATTCTCGAGGCCAAAGCGGAGCTGAAAAAGCTTTCCCCGGATCCGATCCATGCCCTCAAGAAGAAGCTTTTTGAGCTTGGCGTGATCCGTTCGGATGAAGTATTCAAAGATATATCCCCATCCTCCAAGGGGGGATGAGGAGAAGGAGGGTCAACCGATCACCTCCAGAACCCTCCCCGTATCCGAAACATCGTATCCGCCCAAGCCGAGCACCATCTCCTGAAATTCTTTGCCCCGGATGATCTCGAGAAGCGGTGCCATAAGCGGGCTTTCATAGTGCTTCTTCGGGATCACCAGATCGTACCGCTCCTTCATCAGAGGAATGAAGTCGAGTCCCAGCGCCCGCGCCGCTCCGAGGACCCCCAACCCCACATCCACCGCCCCGCTCGCGATCATCGCCGCCACAGCCGTATGCGTGAACTCCTCCCGATCGTATCCGTTGATCCGCCCCGGATCGATGCCGGCGCGCTTGAGCTCGTAATCCAGAAGCACCCGCGTGCCCGAACCCCTTTGCCGATTGATGAAGGTCACATCCCTGCGCACAAGGTCCTTGAGACTATGGATCTCCTTCGGGTTCCCCCTCGACACCATCAATCCCTGCTCCCGGTACACAAGATTCATGAGGACGATCGGCTCCCCGCTCAGCATCCGGCGAATGTAAGAGACGTTGTACTCACCGGTTTCCTCATCTAGAAGATGGCTCCCCGCAAGGTGCGCCTCGCCCCGTTTGAGCGCCACCAATCCGCCAAGGCTCCCCACATGCGCCGAGGAAAGCCGCCGCCCCGGATGGCGCCCGCGGAGAAGGCTCGAGAGGAGATCGAGCGAAAGATCATGGCTCCCGATGGCCACGATGGTATTTTCGATCTCTTCGATCGGGCGGAGGAGTTCGACCTCCACCGGCGTCCCGGCATCCATGCCCTCGGAGAAGCGGGGAATTCGCAGAAGCCCATCGGCGCGGACGAGGGACATGATGATCCCCGCCCCGCGGGCAAGGGGCGTAGCCGTGATGCGCTCCCCCACCCGCCCCATGGTCACCCGCACGAACTCCTCTTGGCCGATGGGGGAAGCGATCTTCCGGGTGAGCACGGCCGAGACCTTCGGACGCATGGCGGGGGCAAGGCCGAGCCAACGCGAGATGAGCGGCTTCACGATCAGTTCCGCGGTCAACACCGCCGAGACGGGGTAGCCGGGAATGCCGATCAACGGCTTCCCCGCGGATACGCCCAACGCCACCGGATGCCCGGGACGGATGGCGATCCCGTGAACCACGAGCTTCCCAAGCTTTTCGAACACAGCGGCGGTGAAGTCCTTCCGGCCCGCCGAAGAGCCGGCGTTCACGATCACCGCATCGCACTCCTCGAGAGCTTTCCTCACCGCCCCCTCGATGCGGCCGAGATCATCCGGCACGATGGGAAAGCGCCGGGCCTCCCCGCCCCATTCCTCGATCAACCCGCCCAGCATGAGGGAATTGAATTCGATGATCTTCCCGGGTTCCAGAGGGCTTCCGGGCTCAACGATTTCCGATCCCGTGGGAATGATGCCCACCTTCGGCTTGCGGCGCACCGGCACTTCGGTGATGCCACTCGTGGCCAGTGCTCCCACCTCCTGCGGGCGGACGAGGGTGTTCTCCGGAAGGACGAGTTCAGAAGCGATGATGTCCTCCCCGAGGGGGCGCACGTGTTGCCACGGCGCCGCGGCGGCCATGATCTCGATCTCCCCCTCCCCGATGGGTTGCACCTCCTCCACCATGATCACCGCATTGAAACCTTCGGGCATGGCCCCGCCCGTATCGATCCAGTGGGCCTGAGAGCCGATCTTGAGCCGGAGAGGGGACGTCTTTGCGGCGCCGATCGTCTCGGCGGCGCGCACCGCCACGCCGTCCATGGCCGCGGCATGATAGTGCGGGGAGGAGATTCGGGCCCAGAGAGGTTCGGCGGTCACCCGCCCCCGCGATTCGGCCAGAGGCACCTTCTCCGCCGGGAGCGGAAGGATCGGGCCGAGCGCTTCCCAGAAGCGGGTCAGCGCCTCTTCAAGGGGGATATCTTCGAGATAGGTTTTCCGTGACATGACATCTCCTTCGGAAGGCTTCGAGCTACCGGCCGAACCTTACGTTAAATGCGGATGGGCCGATCGCGGACGGCTATTCGAACACCCTCACCTCCACCGTCTCGCCCGCCACAAGCCCATGCCGATCCAGAGGAACTCTGGCAAGGCCATCGGCCCGGATGAGGATCGAGATGAGGTTCGATTCCCCGAAGATGGGATCGGCCCAGAGCTCTCCCGAACGGATTTCGAGCTTCACCGGCACCCAATCCTCCCGACCCGTAGTGGAGGCGATATTGTGGGAAAGGCGGGCCGTGACCCTCGGGGGCTCGGGGGGATGAGCACATCCGCCGATCTTGAAGATCGCCGGCCGCACCACCAAATCGAAGACCACCATCGCGGAGACGGGGTTCCCGGGAAGTCCGAAAACCGGCTTCCCATCAACCGCGCCCACGATCGTGGGCTTTCCGGGCCGAACGGCAATGCCGTGAACCAATATGCCCGGTTTGCCGAGAGATCCGATCACCTCGGCGGTCATATCGCGGGTGCTCACGGAACTTCCGGCCGAGATCACGAGTCCATCGGCCCCCGCAAGCGCCCGCTGTGCCGCCTCACGAAGCGCGGAAAGATCATCGGGAATGATCCCCATCGAGACGGGTTCAGCGCCGCATTTCTCCACGAGCGCCGAAAGGGTGTAGGTGTTGATATCCCGGATCTGCCCGGGCGAAGGTTCACGATGGGGCGGAACGAGCTCATCGCCGGTGGAGAGGATGGCCACCCTCGGGCGCCGATACACGATCGGCTGAACGATGCCCAGAGCGGCAAGGGCGCCGACATCCTGAGCCCGGAGAAGATGCCCGCAAGAAAAGAGAGGCTCATCCCGCTGAATATCATCCCCGACTCGAAGGATGTTCTCCCCCGGCGCCACCGGCCGAAGCACTTCGATGGTACGGGCATCCACCCGTTGCACATACTCTACCATGATGACGGCATCGGCGCCGTCCGGGATCATGCCGCCGGTATGAACAAGGGCCGCTTGCCCCTTTCCGACCCTGAGGCCGGCGGGTTTCCCCATGGGCACCTCACCGATGACTTCAAGGTAAGCGGGGAGCCCTTCGCTGGCGCCGAAGGTATCGGCGGCACGCACGGTATAGCCGTCCATGGTGGATCGGGGAAAAGTGGGAAGGCTCAAGGGGGCCCGAATCTCCTGAGCCAGAACCCGGCCGAGCGCCCGGTTCACGCCGATAAGCTCAGTCTCGACCCGCCCGAGGTACGGCTGCAGCAATTCCCATGCATGCGCAGGGGTGATGACCTTGAAGAACTCGGCCATGGATCTTATCCCCGAACGATGATAGCATAAATCCTCGCCTCAATGAAAAAGGGCCGGGGGTTATCCCCGGCCCTTTTCACTCCTCTAAACGTATGGCGGCAAGGTTACCGTCTGTTCTTCGATCCCATGGCGCTGTAGCACTGGCTGCAATACACCGGCTTGTCGAGCCGCGGCTCGAAGGGGACTTCGGTCTGGACGCCGCACGCCGCGCAGGTTGCTGGATACATCTGCCGCCGCGAGCTTCCGTTTCCGGAGCCCATTCCGCGGGCCTGTTTCTTGGCCGCGCGGCAATCCGGGCACCGCTTGGGGGTGTTCGTGAATCCCTTCGAAGCATAGAACTCTTGCTCGTTTGCAGTGAAGGTGAACGTCTTCCCACAATCGGCGCATTGGAGTTGCCTATCGGTGAAGCTCATTGGATGACCTCCTTTCTTCTAGACTCGTGGAAGCGAACGCGGTCATCCAATTCCGTGTGGAACCTTGCCTTGCGGAGGACGTTTCTTGAGAAGCCTCGAAGGGGTTGCCGATGGGACTGGGTAACCTTGGTCTTGCCACTGATCCAAGTATACGCTATTCCGGGGGCAAATAGCAAGGGGGATAGCCCTGAAAAGGGTCATTGAAGGAGAGCGTATAGAGACACCTCTCTCGGGGGGAGTGGGGGTGTCCCCAAGAAGACCCTTTGGGCGGGCGGGTGGGATCGGAGAAGCCGGATCGTTCATGGGGGGTGGGGGAATTCCGGGCCAAGGTCCGAGTGACGTGATCAAGGTCATTCACCCTGAGGGTGAAGGCTCCAAAGCGGAATCGCCGTTTTCGGGATAGCCCGAAACGATGATTGCAAAAGAGCGAGCCGCCGGAGCGATTTTGCCCATCGGGGAGCATGAGGCCATTCCATAGATGCCTTTCCCTCTACCCCCGTTCTTAGGCCAAAAATACTATATCGAAGGCTTCTCCATTAGGTATTTCGTGCAACGATATTAGGCATTTCATGCAATTCCCGAGCAAAAATTGCGGCGCGACGGTGGCGGCCCTGGGGAAGATATGATATATTATAGCGGTTGTCAGAATCGAGGCAGCCCTTTCCCGGAGAAGGGGAACCTGCGATTCCATATGAGGGAGTTCGCCATGGCCGAAACGGATACGATCGAATCGTTTGTATCGAAACTGAAATCCGAGGGAGTCGAGCAAGGAAGGCGGGAGGCGGCGCAACTGCGGGGTGAGGCGGAACGTCAGGCGGCGCAGATCATCGCCGATGCCAAATCGCAAGCGGAGAAAATTCTCGCGGATGCCCGTCTCGAGGCGGAAAAGATCGTCAACCGTGGACGCACCGAGCTTGAACTGGCGGCGCGGGATTCCATTTTGAAGCTTCGTGAGGCCCTCGTGAAGACGCTGGAGGCAGCGCTGGTTTCTCCGGTGGAAGCCCAGCTCAAAGATACGGAGTTCCTCAAGGGGTTGATCCAATCCGCCGTTCTCCGCTATGTGGAGGCCGATATTCAGGGGATCAGCTCCGTGAAGTTGAACATCTCTCCGGAGATGAACAAGGAGCTCGTGGATTGGGCGCTCGGCAAATTGCGCGGGGCCGTTGGCGGTCGGGTGGGGAACGTGGATATGAAACAGAGTCTGAGACAAGCGGGATTCGAGGTCAACGTTCGCGGCGCGACGGTTGAGGTCACCACCGAATCGGTAGTGGAGACCCTCATGGAGTTGGTTGGCCCCGGCCTTCGGGAGGCCTTGAGCCGGGCGGTTCAAAAACGGGAGGGCAAGTAAGGACCGTTCCATGTCCGGGGACAACTACTTTCTCTTGGCTTCTTTGCCGGCACTGGGGGAACTGGGTTCCCCTCCGCCCATCAAGCCGGCCTATCTCTTGGAACGCGTTGCGGACGCCGGTGGAAACCGTTCGCTGCTGGAGGCGGTCTTCCTCAGCGATGATCTGCTCCAGCGGCAGGCCTTCCTTTCCGGGGAAAAGCAAGAGGCCGAGCCCGCCGTTCTGACGCTTCCCCAAGTCCGTAACGAGGAACCCTTGCCCGAGTATCTCCTCTCCGCTTCTTCCGACGAAATGGGCAGAGAATCCACCACCGATGCCCTGTGGGACGGGTATTACCGCTATGTCGCCGCTCTGGCCGATCGGATGAAGAGCACCTTCTTGAACGAGTGGGTAGGCTTTGAAGTGAGCCTTCGTAACGCCCTAGTGAACGCGCGGGCGAAGGCGCTGGGATTGGATCCGCACCCATTCATGGTGGCAGTGGATCTGGGAGGGGATCTCGGCCGATTTACGGGAATCCTGAGCGAATGGGCAGCGGCGCCGGACCCTCTTGCCGGGCTCCGGGTGCTGGATCAAGCACGCTGGGAGTGGCTCTGGGCAAACGACGATTGGTTCAGCTTTGGAGATGATGAGATCGTGGCCTATGGGGCCAAGTTGATGCTGTTGCAACGGTGGAACCGCATTGGAGGAAAAACGGCATCGTGAGCGGCCGGATCGAGGCAACACGGAAAGCCGGATGTGGACCGTGAGTGAGGGAGAGTCCTATGAACGGTAAGATCGAAGCGGTTTACGGGAGCTTGGTGATCGCGGAGACGAACGGACGGGTGGTGCAGAACTCGGTGGGCTATTGCATCCGTTCCGATGGCACCAAGTTGCTCAGCGAGGTGATCCGGGTTCGAGGAAAGTTCGCGGACCTTCAGGTATTCGAGGAAACACGAGGGCTGAGAGCCGGGGACCCCGTGGAGTTCCGGGAGGAGATGCTTTCGGTCACTCTGGGACCGGGCCTCCTCGGTCAAATCTACGACGGACTTCAGAACCCCCTCCCCGCCGTGGCTAGAGAGGCGGGCTTCTTCCTCAAACCCGGTCTCTATATCCATGGATTGCCCGTGGATCGGGAGTGGGCATTCACCCCCGTGGCCAAATCCGGAATGATCGTTTCCGCCGGAGATACGCTCGGCACCGTTCCCGAAGGCATCTTCACCCATCGAATCATGGTGCCCTTCTCCCTCAAAGGCCAGTTCACGGTAGAGCATGTGGCTCCCCCCGGCAATTACACCATCGAAAAGGAGATCGCCGTTTTGAAGGATGCGGCGGGGAAAACGCATCCGGTGACCATGCAACAGACATGGCCGGTCAAGATCCCCCTGAACATCTCGCGCCGGCGGCTGATGCCCACCGAGCCATTGGTGACCCGGATCCGCATCATTGATACGATGTTCCCCGTGGTTCGGGGGGGAACCTATTGCATCCCGGGCCCCTTCGGCGCCGGGAAAACGGTCCTTCAGCAGATCACCTCCCGCCATGCCGAGGTGGATGTGGTCATCATCGCCGCCTGCGGCGAGCGCGCCGGGGAAGTGGTGGAAACACTCCGCGAATTCCCTCAACTCGTTGACCCGCGGACCGGCAGATCCCTGATGGAGCGCACCATCATCATCTGCAATACATCCGCGATGCCGGTGGCCGCCCGTGAAGCCTCGGTGTACACCGCCGCCACTCTGGGCGAATACTACCGGCAGATGGGATTGAACGTTTTGCTTCTGGCGGATTCCACCTCTCGATGGGCTCAGGCCATGCGCGAGGTATCGGGGCGCTTGGAAGAGATCCCCGGAGAGGAGGCCTTCCCCGCCTATCTCGAAAGCCGCATCGCCAGCTTCTATGAGCGCGCCGGGGTCATCGAGCTCAAGGATGGCTCCAAGGGGTCTCTGACCATCGGCGGGACGGTCAGCCCCGCGGGCGGCAACTTCGAGGAACCGGTCACGCAGGGCACACTCAAAGTCGTCGGCGCCTTTCACGGCCTTTCCCGAGCGCGGAGCGATGCCCGGCGGTATCCGGCCATCGACCCCCTCGATTCGTGGAGCAAATACGTGGGCATCATCGATCCCCAGAAGGTGAACCGCGTTCGGGCACTCCTCAAGCGCGGCAACGAGGTCAAACAGATGATGACCGTGGTCGGTGAGGAAGGAACGCCCCTCGAAGATTTCATCATTATGTTGAAGGCGGAATTCTTCGATAACGTGTACCTTCAGCAGAATGCGTTCGATCCCGTGGACGCGGCGACGCCCGCCGAACGGCAACGGATCGTTTTCGACTTGGTGCTTCGAGTTCTCGACTTCGATTTCCAGCCGGCCGATAAGGACCAGGCCCGGCGGATATTGGTCCGCGCCACGGACCTTTACCGGAATCTGAACTATGCCCCGATGGATAGCGATGAGTACAAGAACATCCTCAAGGAAATCGAAGGGTTCTTTGCCAGAAGAGGTCGAAGAAAGCAATGAGAAAGTATTACGATGAAATCGAACGCATCGCCGGAAATGTGGTGATGATTCGGGCCACCGGTGTGGGGTACGAGGAACTGGCCGTTATCACCGGCGCCCAGAAGACATCACTGGCACAGGTCATCCATATCGAAGGGGATCGCGTCAGCTTGCAGGTGTTCGGAGGCACACAGGGCATCTCCACGGGAGACCGGGTGCAATTCCTCGGCCATCCCATGCAGGTTCCCTACTCCCACGAGCTTCTGGGGCGCATCTTCGATGGTTCCGGCAGGCCCCGCGACGGCCGGCCGGAGGTGAAAGCCAAACCGATCGATCTCGGCTCACCTCCCGTCAATCCGGTCAAACGCCTGATGCCGAACAAGATGGTCCATACCGGCATCCCCATGATTGACGTTTTCAACTCGCTCGTCGAATCCCAGAAGCTTCCCATCTTCTCGGTAGCCGGCGAGCCTTACAATGAACTTCTGGCCCGGGTGGGGCTTCAGGCCCAGGCCGATATCATCATCTTGGGCGGCATCGGGCTCCGGCACGATGACTATCTGAAATTCCGCAACACCTTCGAGGAAGGCGGCGTGCTGGGCCGAACCATCATGTTCATCCATACCGCGGCCGATCCCGTGGTGGAAGGCCTGCTCGTGCCCGATATGTGCCTTGCGGTGGGGGAGCAGTTTGCCCTCGAAGGCAAGCGCGTGCTCGTGCTCCTTACGGATATGACGGCCTTCGCCGATGCCCTCAAGGAGATCGCCATCATCATGGAGCAGGTCCCTTCGAACCGCGGCTATCCGGGCGATCTCTACACGCAGCTCGCCCGCCGATACGAGAAGGCGGTGGACTTCGAAGGGGCCGGGTCCATGACCGTTCTGGCCTGTACCACCATGCCCGGAGACGATGTGACCCACCCCGTGCCGGATAACACCGGTTACATCACGGAGGGGCAGTTCTACCTTCGCGGCGGAAGAATCGAGCCCTTCGGCTCGCTCTCGCGCCTCAAGCAACAGGTCAACGGCAAGACGCGCGATGATCACCGGGCCATCATGGACGCCTGTCTTCAGCTCTATGCCCAGTGCCGCGAGAGCCGCGAGAAGCGCGATATGGGATTCGAGATGAGCCGATGGGATAAGGCCCTCCTCAAATACGGGGAACTCTTCGAGGAGCAGATCATGAACCTCGCGGTGAACATCCCCCTCTTCGAAGCACTGGACCGCTGCTGGGCTATTCTGGCCGAGTGCTTTGAACCCGAGGAGGTGGGCATTCGCCGGGCGATCCTGAAGAATCACTGGCCGAAGCCGCTCGAGGAAGCGGCATAGTGCCCTAACCTTTAAGCCGTCTCGATACCATGGCTCAGAAGCTCAAGCGAACCCGACCGGAACTGAAGCGCCAGCGGGATATGCTCACCCGCTTCGAGCGCTATTTGCCGATGCTCAAGCTCAAACAGCAGCAACTGCAGATGATGATCCAGAAGCTGGAACGGGAGCGGGAGACGGCCCGCAGGGAAACCGAGGCCGCCAAAGCCAAGTTGAGCCGATATGAAGCCGTCCTCGGGGATATCGGGGGGGTCAACCTTCAAGCACTGGCAACGTACACCGAGATCAAGACTTCAATCTCGAACATCGCGGGCGTGGACATCCCGATCTTCGAAGGGGTGATCTTCCCCGAAGCACGGTATAGCCTCTTCGGAACGGCGGCATGGGTGGATGCGGCTCTGGCCGATATGCGCGAGATCAGCAAATGCTTGGCCCGTTTGGATATCCTCGACCGGCAATACCGTTTGCTTCAGCAAGAGCTGACCAAGATCATCCAGCGGGTCAATCTCTTCGAGAAAGTCAAGATCCCCGAAACGAAGGAGAACATCCGCCGCATCCGGATTCAACTCGGGGATGAGATGGCGGCTGCGGTGGCCCGCGCCAAGATCGCCAAGGGAAAGCTCACGGAAGAGGAAGTGGACACGCTGGCGCGTGAGGTCTTCGGCGAATCGGTGCCGGAGGATGGAGTCCAGCCATGATCGTCAAGATGAAGAAGGTTCAGGTGGTGGTTCGGCAAGCCGATCGGGAACGGCTCCTGACCGCTTTACATGAGCTGGGCGTGCTCCATATCGTGCCCATCAACCCTGCTCAGGCCATGGCGGATGAGACGATCATCGTTCGGCTGGACGCCCTGCGCCGCGCGGCGCAGGTTCTCAAGGGGATTCCTCCTCAGGGAAAGGCGCCGGAGCTTTCCCCACAGGAAGCCGCCGATGAAGTGATGGATATCCAACGCCGCCAGGCCGAGTGGGACAGCCGTCTGGCATCGCTTCACCGGCAACTCGAGCAACAGGCCGTTTGGGGGGATGTGACGCTGGCCGATCTGGAGACGCTCAAATCCGCGGGCATCGAGCCGCTGTTCCTCCGGGCCCCTTCAGATGCATTGGGCAAGATCCGAGCGGAGTTTGTGAAGGTGCTCGGGAGCGCGGGAGAGAAAAAACTGTTGGTGGCGGTCATCGACCGGAGCGGGAAAGCGGAGATCCCGCCGGAAGCGGAGCCCATCCCCCTGCCCACCCGGGATAATCCCTCGATCCGGGCCGAAGCGGCGGAGATCGATCGGAAGCGGAAGGAATCGGCAACTCGCTTGGGGGAATTGGCGCACCTTTATCCGGCGGTGGATCATCTGCGGGCGGAGATGGAGGAGCAAGCGCTCTTCAGCATGGCAACACGGAGCGCCTTCCATGACGAGGATCTCTTCGCCATTCAGGGATGGGCACCGGCGGAGGAATTCGAGACGCTCGGTTCGCGTCTCCAGAGGATGGGGATCACGGCCGCCGCTCGTGGGATCGATCCGGCTGAGGATGAAAACCCGCCGACTCTCGTCCGATACCCGAAGTGGGCTCAGCCTATCAAAGGGCTCTTTGATATTCTTGCCACCTTTCCCGGCTATCGGGAGCTCGATCTTTCGCCATTCTTCATGATCTTCCTGCCCATCTTTGCGGGAATGCTCATCGGCGATGCCGGCTACGGTCTGGTCTTCCTGATCCCGATGGCGGTCATGTACGGCAAGCTGAGCAAGAAGATCGGCAAGGAGAAGGTACAACTCGTGATGATCTTCGGGGCCGCCGCGTTCATCTGGGGCGTGTTGAACGCCAACTTCTTCGGGGTTACCCCGGAGACCATGGCCCGCGCCGGAGGATTTATCACGGCTGATGACGAGGCCGACTATGCGGCGATGAAGGCGGGGTCGGGGGGCTGGGCGGCGGTGGGGAACTTCATGAGCAAAGCCCCTCTATGGAAGGAAGATAGCGAAGCGGCCCGAGAGTTGATCATCAAGATCAGTTTCCTGATCGGGACGACTCATCTGGTACTGGCGCATCTCCGGCAGGGGCTGGGCCTCTGGCCAAGCACCACAGCATTTGCCCAAGTGGGATGGGCCCTTGTGCTTTCCGGCATTCTGGGGGTCATCTGGGGAATGTTCTTTGATTGGGAATCGGTCCCGGTGCCAACGCTGGCTATCATGGCAGGAATGGGCGCCGGGATTGTGCTGGTCGTTTGTTTCAGCTCTCCCAAGCGTAATCCCCTCAAACGAGTAGGGGTCGGGCTGGCCTCTTCTCTTCTCCCGTTCATCAGCACGTTCGGGGATACGATGAGCTATATCCGGCTCATGGCGGTAGGGTTGGCCAGCTACTACATAGCGGTCGCCTTCAACACGTTGGGAGCCACGCTCGCGGAATCGGCGACATGGGGCGCTGCCATTCCTGTGTTACTGTTCGGACATGCGTTGAACATCGGCCTGTGTGCCATCGCGATCTTTGCCCATGGCGTCCGACTCAACATGCTGGAGTTCTCGACCAATGCCGGCGTTCAGTGGATAGGCTATCCATATTTGCCATTCGGCAAACGTAAGAGTTAAGGAGGTTAGGGATCTATGGACTCGGGTGTACTGCTAGGAGAGATAGGGCTGGGGCTTGCGGTGGGAATGGCCGCCATCGGAAGCTCGCTGGGTATCGGGGCGGCAGGAAGGGCGGCCGCCGGCGCATGGGCCAGGGACGCCAAAGCCGGCAAGCCTTTGAACTTTGCTTATATCATCCTTACGGGGATGCCGCTTTCGCAGACGATCTATGCGTTCGTACTCGTCTTCATCAGTCTGAAATCGGGGGTCATCGGCGATGATCCGCTAGTACAGACTGAGCTCGTTCGGATGCACGGGGGAACTTTCTTCGGCATCGGTCTGGGGGTAGGGTTTGCGGAGTTATTCAGTGCCTGGGCCCAAGGACTGATCGGAGCGGCGGCATGCCGGTCTCTATCGGAGAGCGAAGGCAAGGGGCTCGCGAACATGATCATCGCCATGGGCATCGCAGAAACCGTCGGCATCTTTGGCTTTGTGCTGTTGCTCATGATCGCTCCCTCCGCATAGGGGAACCTCCGTTGAGTTTGCTCACCTCCAGATAGAACAAAAAATAAAGAAGGGGGCCATTCCCCACTGGCCCCCTTCTTCTATGAGCAGTTAGGAGTAGCGAAGATCACCGCTACATGCTTAATGCTCGCCGTGGCAGCAATCGTCCCCGCAACCTTCGGATTCGCACCCTTGCCCACAGGAATCATCGCAACATCCCATATGGAGATGGCCCCGGGCGATCTCCTCGGGCGTGGCATCACGAACATCGATCACCCGGATATCGAAATTGAGCGTTATCCCCGCCAGCGGGTGATTGCCATCGAGCGCCACATTCTTCTCGTCCATTCCGATGACCGTCAGGATTCGGGTCTCATCCTGATAGTGGGCTTCCAGTTGCATCCCCACTTCCAAGTCCCCAATCCCGGCAAGCTGCGAGCGGGGAACCATCTGTACGAGAGATTCATCCCGCTCGCCGTAGGCAAGGGCAGGGGGAACCCGTACCGAGAACTCGTCTCCCACCGACTTTCCCTCCATCTCGGCTTCCAACCCGGGGATCAGATGGCCCGTGCCGTGGATATACGGATAGGGGCCGGACATCTCGGAGCTATCAAGCACCGTCCCCATCTCATCCGTAACCCTGAACTCGAAAGTGGCAACCTTGTTTTTGGTAATCCGCATGATATCCCTCACTTCAATTATTGGGCCTCTGGGTCTAGGGTACCTGATATTTGGCGAAGATGCAACTTGCAAACGTCGGCGGACGCGCCATTGCCCGTTCCTTCTCCCCCGGATAGATGCGTTGTAGTGGGGAAAAGCCCCTCTATATTGCCGCTGTCAAGCCAATCCCGCTACGATCCGCCGCCGATGGGTGCAAGGTTCTATCGGGATAGGAGCGCCTTCACAAACTCCTCGGCGGAAAAGGGGGAAAGGTCTTCCGGCTCCTGCCCCGTTCCGAAAAAGGCGATGGGGATCTTCAGTTCATCCACAATACCCAGCACCACCCCGCCTTTCGAGGTGCTATCGAGCTTGGCCAGAATCACAGCATCCACTTGGACGGCATCGGTGAAGTACCTGGCCTGACTGAGTCCGTTTTGCCCCGTGTTGGCATCGAGGACCAGAAACACCTGCGGCTCGATGCCGGATTTCGTGATCACCCGTTTGACCTTTTTGAGTTCCTCCATGAGGTTCGACTTCGTTTGAATCCGCCCCGCCGTATCCACGATGAGGTAATCGGCCTTCCGCTTTTTGGCCGCTTCGAGCGCATCGAAGACGACCGCTCCCGGATCGCCGCCGGGCTGGCCGGCGATCACTTCGATGCCCAGCTTCTCCCCCCACCATTTGAGCTGATCAATGGCCGCCGCCCGAAAGGTATCGCCCGCCGCCATGATCACGTGCTTGCCTTCCCCTTTGAGACGGTGCGCCAGCTTGGCAATCGAAGTGGTCTTACCCGTTCCGTTGACCCCCACCACCAGAACGACCCCCGGCTGACCCGCCCGTAGAGAGAATGCCCCACCCACCTCCGGAGCTTTGAGAATTTTCACCATTTCCTCGGCGAGCACTTTTTGCACTTCAGAGGCTTCTTTGAGTTTCTCCTCCTTCGCCCGGGCCCGGGTGCGTTCGACCAGTTTGGAGGAAGCACCGACCCCCACATCGGCAGCGATGAGCACCTCTTCCAGATCATCCCATAAGGAATCGTCGAACTGGGGCCGATCGAACACGCCCGTGATCTTGCCGAGCCATGCCTCACGAGTCCGTTCGAGCGTCTCTTTCGTCTTCTTAAAAATATTGAACACCGCTATTTCTCTCCCAGCCTTTCCAGCGCCGCCTGGGCTGCCGCTTGTTCCGCGCCCTGCTTGCTCACACCAGTGCCCTGCCCCAAGGGGATCCCTTCATCGAGCACCTCCACGGTGAACAACCTAGCATGATCGGGACCGGTGGAGGCAAGGAGCCGATACACGGGGGGCGAGTGATGATTTGCTTGCAACAGCTCCTGAAGCTTCGATTTGGGATCCTTCTCCAGTTTCTTCGTAATAAGCGCCGTTCCCCACTCCGGATCCAATTTGCGGAGCACGAATTCTTCGGCCGCGGCCGGGCCCTGATCCACGAGCACCGCCCCAACAACCGCCTCAAAAGCGGAGGCCAGATTTCGGGGCTTGTGCCGTCCCCCCGTCTCTTCCTCCCCCTTCCCCATCAAGAGATGATCCCCCAGACCGAGGGACTCGGCCACCCGCGCCAGAGTCCGGGTTTGAACCAGAGCCGCACGCAGACGGGTAAGGCCGCCCTCCTGAAGCTCGGGAAAATCGGCATGGAGCTTGCGCGCCACCACAAATCCCAGAAAAGCATCCCCCAGAAACTCGAGGCGTTCATTGGAAGGGCCGGAGAAGCCCGGCGATTCATTCAAATAGGATCGGTGCACCAACGCTTCCTGAAGGAGCGCGATATCCTTGAAGCATACACCCAGCGTCTCTTGAAGGGAGGCAAGATCGATCACGATGCAGCCCGGCGGCGGTTATTCGGTTTCATCTTAGCACTTTCATCGGCTTTCGTGTCAAGGATTCTGACACGTCCAAAAGCAACGATTGAAGAAGAGCGAGCCAAAGATACCTCTCGGCCGGGGGATTGGGGATATTTCCCAAGAAAACCCTTTGGGCGGGTGGGTGGGATCGGAGAATCCGGATCGTTCTTGGGGAGGTGGGGGAATTCCGGCACAAGGTCCGCAGTGAGATAACCATATGATTAAGTCACCCGAGGGTGAAGGCGGTAAAGCGGAATCGGTGTTTTCGGGACCCACCCCACCCCCCCGCCGACCGGCTCATGCTCCCATCTTGGCGATGGCCTCTTCCAACTGTTGAACCAACGCATTATCCCCCGTGATCGTGAGGGCCCCGCTGGTCCAAGCGTGAAAGCGGTTGATCTCCCCACGTTGGATGGCCGCCCAAACGTCGGCCGGGCAGGTCACGGTTGCATCGGGATCGGCTACCACCCCTTCATGACGGGTCACCTTGCCGTGATCGGAAACTAGATACCACTCACTTCCCCCCGGGCCGGTCAAATGAAACTGAACCGTGGCCACCACCTCTTCGATCCGCTTCACCCCCACCTTCGCCGCCCCCGGCATGGGCAGGCCCAGTAGATGCGCCAAGTACCGCGTGCAGAAGTTGTCCCTTTCCGGATCGTCGCCGGGGAGGACAATTCCGATCTTCTTGAGATTCTTCTGAACCTTGAGGATGGTGAGCCCCGCAGTGAATCCGGCCAGCACTTCGTTGTAGAAGAGATGCTCCACCTTCCACCCGGTCAGAGCTTCGTACCGCCGCACCGTCTCCTCTTTCGTAGGGAGACCGGCAAGGCGCGGCACGCCCGTGCCTTCACCGAGCAAGTAATCGAGGGTGAGGATGAAGGCCAGATCCGATTCCGGATCCCCGAGGTGAGCGGCATCCCAATCGAGAAGGCCCAGACATCGGCCCTCCGGACTGAAGATCGCGTTCGGCATGCGGGCATCCCCCCAGCACACGGTCACCCGCTTCGGCTCGTACCGGTTCTCCTTCAGCCAGCGGAGCGCCGCCTCGAAGGTCGGGTGCGATTCATCGGGGGATTCCTTTGTCCACTGGAAATACCGCTCCCAGTAGGCCAGTTCTTGATCGATCGGGCCGGTCCCCGGAGGCGGTACGCCCAGAAAAGCAAAGTCGAGCCGCCGCCAATCGAGCTTGTGAAGCTCCGCCACCGCCTCGAGAAGGCTCCACCACATGCGCGCCCGCACCTCGGGGGAGGCTTCATAGCAAATGCCGAACGAATGATAGGGCGGAAATTCCGAGGGGACGGCGCCGGCGATCTTACCCATGATATAGAACGGCGTCCCCAGCAAGCTTTCATCCTCTTCGAACCAATAAGGTTTGGGAGCCGGCACGCACGTGCCCTCCAACCGCTTGAGGATCTGAAACTGCTTCTTGATCTTCGGGTCCGGATAGACGGGGTAAGTCCGGCCTTCCATGCGGAGCACCATCCCCGCCGAGCGTTCCTTCCCCTCTTCTTCCCAAGAAAGATCAAAAAGGAAGCTTTCGTTGGTGAAGCCCGCCCCGGAACGTTCGATAGCGCCGAGGGTCAGATTCCGCGCCTGAGGCATCTTCTTCTGAAGCCACACCGAGAGTTTGGAACGTACCGCATCGAGGTCCACCTGTCGCGGCATCATCTTCGATCACCCCCTAAGGAGCCAGAAGATTTCTCCTCTCCAGATCGTCCGCCACTGCTCGCAGCCCGAGGCCTTCCAATGTTCGGCGCTTCTGCAGCCCTGTGGCCGCGTCCCAACCGCGCAACTCATAGTACTCATCCTTCATCCGCTCGAACGCCTCCCGATCGAACACCGTGCCCCGTTTGGAGATCACCTCCCCACCCTTCCCCGGCACCCGACATTCGGGATCCGCATGATCGTACTCCAGAGGCACCGTATAAGACGATTCCGGCAAACGATCGAACCCCCGGCCCCGCCACCCCTCCCGCACCAGAACGGCCCTCTGCAAATTGAACACCCGCTCGCCGAACCGGTAAAGATCCCCCTCACTGATCTCGGTGCCGAGCACCGCCGAGAGCACCTTGCTCTCGAGCGTGGGATCGCCGGCACGGTCCTCCGTTCCGGCGATATCCATGAGCGGCCAGAGGAAATCGCACAGGATCATGCACTCCTTGGCATATTCCCGATCTTGAATCATCTTCGCCGCGAGGGCCTTCCCCTCGGTGGTCGAGAAATCCGCGGCCAACTCGCTTCCCCAGAAGCGCTTCGCGATCTTCCGGAAGACGTCGCTCGTGAGCGTATCGAGTCCGTACGTCGAGGCCACCCACCGCGCCAGAATGAAGCTCAGCTCATGGAGTTGCTGAATGGGAAGCCTCGGTTCCATGGCCGTTGGGAAAGCATTGGTCATATAAAGCTTGGGGCCGTACCAAGGGTACAGCCCCTTCTCCGCCTGATAGCCGATGGTCTGGAGCTGCGCTTCCGCCGCCGGACCCAGAGCCCTCGCCGCCCGGAAAAGGCCTCTTGCGAGCACCTCCCCGAACCCCTCCCGGAGCGCGATCTTTCGGGTAAGCGTCTCGATGAACTCAAGGCTCCCGATTTTGGAGAGCGGAAGGCCCGTTTCCCTTTCGGTGAAGATCCCTTCCCGATGGCAACTATCGAGCCAGCTCAGCATCAGATCTATGGCGAAGACATCCAGTCCGTAGTTATCGCAGAGCTTGGTGGCGATGAACGGCACATCGCCCCCCACCTGATTCCAATCGCCATAATACCGATCCGCCCAGGGCTGATAGTACAGGGCCGCCCCACAGAAGAACTTCCCCTTTCGGCCATCGGCGGCTTGATAGACCTTGCGCGGGCACCGCCCGATGCAACCATAGCACGGATCCTTTTTCATCTCGGGGCCCGGCGTGAGCTTGAATTCCTGAAAGTAATTGCGCACCCACCGACTCATGAACTCCCACTGGCCGCGGGCAACCTTGGCAAAGTAATCCCGCAGCTCGCGGAAGCGCTCCGGGTCCGCCACGTTGACCTTTCGGCCGCCGGCTGTGATCACAACGGCCTTGAGGTTCTTGGAACCGAGGCTCGCCCCGAGTCCGCCGGAGGCGCTCGAGTCGTTATCCGCCTGAAGGCTCGCCATCACCGCCCCGTTTTCACCCGCCGGCCCGATGCTCATCACCGCCGCCGATTGTCCGAAATCGCTTTTGAGGGATTCGCGGGTCTCGATCGCACCCTTTCCCCACAGATGGGCCGCATCCCGGAGCTCCGGCCCCTTCTCCCCGAGGCACAAAATCACAGGCCTCTCGGACTTGCCGCCGATGATGATGGCATCCCATCCGGAGAACTTGAGAGCCGCACCAAACCGCCCCCCAAGATTGCCATAGGAGAAGCATTCAAGCTCCGGCTCGGGCGATTTGCCACAAACGGTCCATCGGGAACCACCGATCGTGGGAAGACCCGCAAGCGGGCCCGTGGCAATGACGATCCGGTTCCGAGGATCGAATGGGCCGGCCTCCGGTGGAACTTCATCCCAGTAGACCTTCGCCGCGATCCCCCGCCCGCCGAGAAAATCACGCGCATAGTCCGCCGTGGGAACGGCCTCCATCTTCCCCGAGGTCAAATCCGCCCGGAGTATCTTGCCGGCATATCCAAAAGAAGCCATCTTCAATCCTCCAAGAAGGCGCTAATAGCCTTGGTACCCATACGGCGGATACTTTCCCACCACCATGAGTTCCGTGGTGCCATAACCGACCTCGCCGCCGCAGCGGAACTCGGAGCCATAATCGCAGTAACCCCAGATCTCGCGCCTCACCGCCGGATCGGTCACATCGAGCCGGTAGCCGTCCATCCAGAAGGGCCCTTTCCATAGTCCATGGATGAACCCTTTGTAGAAGCCGCCGTACCCGCCGGGCGCTTGATAGCAGATGGAGATCGGCCGGATGGAGACCTCCTTTACGCTCCCATCGAGGGCGGTGAGGATCACGGTTCCGCCGGCAAAGCGCCGCGGTTGCTCCGGTCGGGAATCATCGAAAGTGTACCGATGCTCCACACGCTCGAGTTCGAGGGACTCCCTTCCACTGCCGAACGGATGGAACAGCGCCCCGCCGAAGTGCCAGCGGCGCGGCCGGTTGAGCCGATCATCCCAGATCTCGCGGATGTGAAACGTGGCCCCCCACGTCTCGAACTGCATGAGCACGAAATTGAAAAGTTGCCCCGGATGGATCTCCGGCGGTTGCACCCCCGTCTCCACGAAATCGGCCCCCGCCATCCGAATCCCCCACGAGCGGTCCCGCTCGCCCACCCATCGAGAGGGATCGAGCGCGAAAGTCTCCTCTTTCGTCTTGATCCACCCCGTGGGCCGCCCGCTCTGCACCATCCGCTTGATATGCTCCCTCACCCTTCCCCGACTGATCTGAAACTGCGCCGGCTCCTCCTCCACGGGGGGGCTCACCCCATCGAGAAGGATTTCGTAGCTCAGGCCGTATTCGTTCTCATCGAGCTTGAAACGAACCTTCCGCAGCGGCTCCACGCACTCGTATTGAAACGGCCCCACCTTGAAGACGTCGATATCCGGCCTCAGTTCGCGGGAGGCACGGACGATATACTGAACCGCATCGCGAACGGTGAAGCAAACGAAGGCATCCATGATATTCCGGTTCGGATAGTAGCCGAAGCCCGTGGCCAAGTGCGCCGTGCCCTCGAGATCGTGGATCTGAAGCCAAGCCCGTTCGGTCCATTCCCGGGCGCTCGTGCCGGGGCGATCGAATGTGGATACCACTTGATGGCAGAAGAGCTCATCGTATTTGGTGATCATGACCCCTCCTTACTCCAGACCCATCAGCCGGGTGATCCCCAGCCGATGACCTACGGTGAAGCCGCCGTCCACCACCAGCGCCTGACCGGTGATGAATGAAGCCTCATCGGAGGCCAGAAACAGGGCGGTATTGGCGATCTCCTCGGGCCGGCCGACCCGTCCGAGGAGAACGGCGTCTATCAGACGATCGCGATAGTCCTTCAGGATCTCGTTCTCGAGGACCGTCTGCGCGGCGAGCGGCGTATCGATGAATCCCGGACAGATGGCGTTCACCCGGATCCCCTTGCGGGCATAATCCATGGCCATATTCCGGGTGAGAAGGATCACCCCCGCCTTCGAGGCATTATAGGCGCTGCCCCCCTCCGCCCCTTCGATTCCCTCGATGCTAGCAATGTTGACAATGCTCCCCACCCCCCGCTGGATCATGCCGGGCAAAACGTGTTTGCAAACCAGAAAGGTGCCCTTGAGGTTCACATCCATCACCCGATCCCACTCCGCAAGGGGCAGAAGGTGCACGGGCCCGCCCCCGGCAACGCCCGCCGAGTTCACCAGCACATCGATCGGCCCCAGCTTCCGGATTGCTTCCGCGACCGCCCGTTGCACTTGCCCCTCATCCCGCACATCGCCGACCGTCAGAAAAGAGCCCGCCGCCTTTCTCACCGCCGCATTCCAGCGCTCATCCGTTTTCTGCTGAAGATCGAATCCCGCGACCTTCGCTCCTTCTTCAGCGAACCGGAGGGCACATGCCGCCCCGATCCCGGAAGCCGCCCCCGTGATAAAAGCGACCTTTCCTTCCAAGCGAGCCATGGTTCCTCCTTCGCCCCCGGCAGCGGTCAGAGTCCGCCCCGATCGGGGCGGATGAGCTTCGATCCGAAGGCCACCGTCTCGGCGTATGCCGTATCGGGGAACTCGATCACCTCCACGATCTTGCCGCCCTTCAACCGGAAAAAGAACACGTAAAGGTTGTTATAGTCCGCGCCGGACTTCGTTCGGGCCTCGCCCTGCGCCCGAACCACCACCGTGGACCCCTCCGCGATCATCTCCAGCGGATGCACCTTGATGGATTCCAACCGCTCGAAGAAGCCGAGCCACATCGCCATGATCTCTTCCCGGCCATGATACGTTCCCGAGACGGGCATCGAGCCCGGCACGATGTAGCGGACATCCTCGGCGAAGGCCTCGAGCAACGCCGGATCGAAGGCATTGAGCCGTTCGAAGTACCGGCGGACGATCGCTTTGGGATCTTCGCTCACCCCAACCCCTTCAAGAGCTCCCCGCGATTCTTGGCCCAACCCTCATCGTAGGGCGAGATATACTTCCATTCCGTGCGGATCGAGGCGAACTTCCACTCCCCCTTCTCACGCACATACTCCTCGTGGTAGATGCCCACCATCCACTGCGCCTTGCCGGTGGCGGTATCGGTGGTGGGGGCTTCATAATACCATTTGCCGGTCGCGCGGTCGCCGTTCACTTCGATGATGGGGTTATGGACCATGTGAATGCAGAAGGAAACGGCCGCGGGGACCACTCCCCCGAAGAAGGTCTTGAGACCCTCCGTGCCTTCGAACTGAGAGCCGGACCCAAGGCCGAAATCCACCTTTGCATCCTTCGTGAAATGGGAGATAAGCTCGTCCCGATTCTTCGGGTCTCCAAGGCCGGCATCGCAGAGATAACAATACGTGGCCTTCAGCTTTTTGATCGCCTCGATATCTTCGAGGGTCTGAATCCTCGATGCCAGAGAGGGCTTCCGTGACGGGGACTTACCTTGAGCCATCGCAAATCCTCCTCGGGGGCAAGATTCGATCTGAGCGCTTGCGGGCATTCGAGAAGTGCACCGGAGATTTCTTGCCGGCGCGATTGCCCGTATTCTAGGGGATGCCCATCTCGGTGTCAACCGCTGTAAGAAGTTTGTGATATACTGATTCGCGAAACGCCATGAAGTTCAAAGCCGCCATCTTCGATCTCGATGGAACGTTGCTCGATACCCTCGAGGATATCGCCGATTCCGCCAATCGCGTGCTCACCCGCCGGGGCTTCCCCCCGCACGATCTGAACGCCTACCGCCGTTTCGTGGGAGAAGGGGTGACCGTTCTCATGACAAGGGCCGTGCCGCCCCCGTACCGGTCCGATCCATCCCTGATTCAGAAGTGTGTCGAAGAATTCCGCGAGGACTACGGGCGGAATTGGAAAACGAAGACCCGCCCGTACGAAGGCGTGATGGAGATGCTCGGAACGCTCGCCGCCCGCGGCGTGAAGCTCGGCGTGCTCTCCAACAAACCGGATGATTCTACGAGGGTCTGCGTGGATGAACTCCTCCCCGGCATCCCGTTCGAAGCGGTGATGGGTCAGCGCGAAGGGATCCCGGCCAAACCGGCACCGGACGGCGCGCTCGAGCTCGCCCGGATCATGGGCACGAGCCCCGAACACATCCTTTATGCCGGCGATACGCCCATCGATATGCGAACGGCTCTTGCCGCAGGGATGTTCGCCGTGGGAGTGCTCTGGGGTTTCCGCCCGAGAGAGGAATTGGAGAGCGCCGGAGCGCACATGTTGATCGCCCACCCCCGCGAAATCCTTGCATTGCTCGAGTGAAGAGCGGGCAATCCCGGGGGCGGAGCAACTTGCTCTCGATCACGGGGAACTTGCCGGCGCAAGCCCCCCGACGATCAGTTTGACCACCGGTTTGAATCGGACCCCCGCACCCGTCACGATCACCGAATGTTCGGCATCGAAATCCAGAGTGAGCACCGTCTTTTCTTGAGGCTTCACCTCGAATGCGCCCACAAGCTTCACTTCCCCCGAAGAGACTTTCGCCCCTTCGGTCTGCCCCCCGATCACCACTTCCGCATGCAGAACCTCGAGCCGGATCTGCGTGAATCGCCCCGCTTCGATCTCCTTGCTCCCCAGAATCTCCTCGATACCCCTCAGATGAAGAAGCTCGAACGTCCGCGGGCCGGAAAGCACGGTCTCCCAACCGACCTCCTCCTTCCCCGCCCGATGCACCCCAACTTCCCCGAGGGTCAAATACACCGCGGAGATTTCCGGCGCGGGGGCATCGGTTACCCGAATCTCAAGGAGGCCCGCTTGGGCCAAAAGGGTGGGGGATGGGGTGGAAGAAGGCTCCGGCGAGCTTTCCGAAGGGCTTGGCGGAACAGAGGCCATCGGCGCCTTCTCATCGGCGGGCCAGAGCGCCATGATTCCCACAGTGAGCGCGATGATCAGAGCCGCCGCGGCGGGAGCCCAGACTTGGGGACGGATAAAGAACCGCCGGAAAAACGATTCCCTCCTCGCCGGGGTTTCCCTCAGCCGAGCTCGCTCCCGGAGAAGCCGCTCCCGACCCACCGCCTTGGCCCCGGCGCGGGAGACGGCGGCACCCACCGCCATCAACTCTTGAGCGGAAACGAGGAGCGGCCGAAGCTCTCCGGCAAGCTCCGGATAGGCCGCAAGGCATTCCTCAATGCTCCCGCCCCGGGAGAGCCGATCGATGCACTCATCGAGGACCCGATCAAATTCCCTGTTCACCTTCGAACTCCTTGGCCAGAACCCGGCGGAGGACTTTCACCGCCGCGCTCTGCATCTCACGGATCGCGCCCGGTTTCTTCCCCAAGATTTTTGCACACTCCTCCGAGCTCAAGCCGGAATAGAAACGAAGCCCGATCACCTCCCGCTGCGCGGGAGAAAGCCTTTCCATCGCCCGGCGCAGCCGTTCGACCCGATCGGCCGTTTCGGCATCGCTCTCCGGATCGGCATCCGAACGCAGCGGAACCGTGTCCAATGGCACGCGCTCCCGTTTGCCTTTCTTTCGCACATGATCCACCACGAGGTTACGGGCAATTCTGAAAAGCCATGCCTCCATCGGAAGGCCGCGCTCTTCATATTCATCGAGAGACCGGAGCGCCCTCACGAAAGTCTCCGAGGCCAGATCCTCCGCCTCCTCGCGGTCCCCGATGCGCACGAACACATATCGGGCCACTCTCTCGTAGTGGGTCTCGTACAGGGCCACGAGCGCCTCTTCGAGTCTCCGGCGTTCGGCATCGTTTCTCGGCATCGAGCTTCCCCATGCTTTCGGAACTTACTCCGAGTATAGCATTTGCCCGGGACTCACGGGACGCGGAGTGCCTTTCATCAAGAGAAACGAAATTCCGATGGAGCCGTCAGCCCCGCGGAATAGGACAAAAGTCCGGGCTGACGTTTTCCCGAAAGCGGCGTTACCCATTACGGAAGCGCAACCAATGGTAAGGAGGCGAGCATGACCGAATCCGTCGAGATCAGCTTCAATCCGAAGTACATCTCCGCTCAACTCGCGGAGGCATTGGCTCAGGCCATCGGCCAGTGGATTTCCGAACAGCGGGGGGAAAAGACCCTTCCCCCGATGAACTCCGGCGACGAGGAACCGCCGCACGAAAGGCAAATCTCACCATGAAAAGGAGGATAGAGGAAATGAAAAGGTTGTTCGGACTGATACTGATCAGCGGTGTGGCGGCTTTACTTCTGGGCGGGTGCACGCAAAGCGCCCTCGAAGGGAGTGGACTTTCATCTCCCGCCACCGGCACCCTTCAGATCCGGGTCACGGACGCCCCTCCCGGGTACGAGATCACGGGGGTGGTGGTAACAGTGAATTCGGTGGAAGTGCACCGGGCGATTGCCGAGCAAGACCGCGATCGAGAGCAAGAACAGCAACAGATTCAGCAAGGGACCGAATCGCAGACTCGGGAGCAAGACCGCGATCGAGAACACGATCGGCAAGGTACTCCTAATGCGGGCAAGGGGAAAGGAAACGATCAGCCGAAAGGTTCTCCGGCGCCCGCTACGGGGATCCCGACACCTTCGCCTTCGGAAGAGGACTCCGATGCGGTCGTGGAGAGCGACGGCGCCACCGCCGGATGGGTTTCCATCCCGATCCGCCCCGGATCGGAGACGTTTGATCTCCTCAAGCTCCAAGGAGTGGAAGAGATCTTGGCCGTGAGCGAGCTCGATCCCGGGACTTACACTCAGATCCGGATGGGGGTGGAAAAAATCGAGGTTCGGTACACGGATAGTTCCGGCACACATGTGGCTCAGGCCGAACTCCCCAGCGGCAAGTTGAAGTTCGTCCGGCCGTTCGCCATTGAAGCGGGCAAGATCACAACCCTGACCTTCGATTTCATCGCCTCGAAGTCCGTGGTCTTCACCGGCTCGGAGAAGGTGATCTTCAAGCCGGTGATCAAGCTGAAGGTATCCGAACCGAAGACTCCGCCACTGCGGATCACGACCGAAAGCCTATCTCCGGGAACGGTGGGAGCCCACTATCAAGCACGTTTGCTTGCAACGGGGGGAACGCTCCCCTACACGTGGGGCGTTGCCTCCGGCACCCTTCCCAACGGGCTCGCCCTCCATCCCACCGAGGGGACGATTTCCGGAACGCCCACCGCTCCGGGGACATGGAGCTTTGCCGTTCGAGTAAGCGATAACTCGGTTCCGGTTCAAACCGCCACCGGGAGTTTCACCCTCCCGATCATCGTTCCGTCAACACCGGAAGCGGAGAGCTAAGGATGAAGTCGGCGGGCCGCCCCTCGAGGGGCGGCCCGCCGAAAGTCCCGATCAACCCCGCACCCCTTCCCTTCGAGCCACCCGCAAGAGGTAAAGGGAACCGATCGTCCCCATCAGAAGCGATCCCATCAAAATGAACAACTTGGCCGGTCCCACCGTTTCAGACTCGAGTCCAAGGTGCGCCACGAAAATAGCCATGGTGAACCCCACCCCCCCGAGAAGCGCCCCCCCGAACAACACCCGCCACGAAAGCCCCTCCGGCTTGCGCGCCAAGCCCAACCGATCGGCAAGATACGTGGCCCCGAAAATGCCGAGCGGCTTGCCCACCGCAAGCCCCACCAAAACCCCGATCGTCACCGGCCCGATCAGCGATCCCCCCACCCCCGAGAGATCCACCCCCGCATTGGCCAGTGCAAAGAGCGGCATGACCACATAGGCGCTCAGCGGATGGAGCCCACGCTCAAGCCGCACCAGCGGGTTCTGAACCGCCCGATACGCCTTTTCGATCATCTCCAGGGAATCCTGCTGCCGGGGGGTGAGAAGCATCGCTTCGCCGCTGTAGCCGCACTTTTCGAAGGAGGCAAGCTCCCGCCGGCAGATGCGCAAGAACCGCTCGCTATCGAGCCGGGCCCGAACCGGAACCGTCATGGCCAGAAGCACACCGGCGATGGTCGCGTGAATGCCCGATTCTTTCACCCAGAACCAGAGCCCGATCCCCAAGATAAGATAGGGCCACAGGGCCTTCACACCGGCGCGATTCAGAAAGATGAGGGTAGCCAGAACGGCCGCGGCATATCCGAGGGCCACGATATCCAGAGAAGCATTGTAGAAAATGGCGATCACCACGATCGCCCCGAGATCATCGAACACCGCCAGAGAAACGAGGAACACCTTGAGGCTCATGGGCACACGATCGCCGAGGAGCATGAGACACCCCAGCGCAAAAGCGATATCGGTGGCCATGGGAACGCCGAAGCCTTTTATCTGCCCATCGCCCGTGGCATTGACCAAGAGATACAAAGCGGCCGGCATGATCATTCCCCCGATGGCCCCAACGATGGGAAAGGCGGCATGGCGCAACGATGAAAGCTCGCCGACCACGAGCTCCCGCTTGATCTCAAGGCCCACCACCAGAAAGAAGAAGACCATCAAGGCATCGTTGACCCACTCGCCGAGCGCCATCTCGATCCCGTGCCGACCCACCGTGGCGCCCGCTTCGGTATGCCAGAAATCAAAATACGTATCGGAAGCGGGGGAATTGGCCCAGATCATGGCCACGGCGGCGGCGGCGAAGAGAACGAATCCGCTATAAGTCTCCTTCTCAAGGAAGGTCTCGATCACGCGGCTTTGCTTGAGAAGGACCCGTTCCAAAATGCGGGCTTCTCTGGAGAGAAGGCACCCGATCTCGCCCACTACATGATCGTGCGGCTCGGCCCGCCCGAAAAGGTCTGCAAAGAATACCTTTAACCGGTTTTTCATGGACTCACCTTGCGGAGACCCCGTTCACTGGAGCCATCCCATCCAGTACTCGGCCCCCAGAATCAGCACCCCCACCCCGACGGTGGACAGAGTCACCGGCACCCCGATCTTCAAAAACTCCTTGAACCCGATCGAGATGCCCTCCCGGGCCGCCGCCTCCACGACGATGATGTTGGCCACCGCCCCGATGATGGTGAGATTCCCGCCGAGAGTCGAACCCGCGGCCAGCGAAATCCAGAGTACATCTCCCGGGATGGCTTTCAGCGTGGGCAAGAGAAGCATGGTAAGGGGCACATTGCTCACAAGTTGCGAGACGATCACGCTCACCACACACACCAGCACGATGCCGGAGAAATCGGGAGAGAAGGTATCCGCATGGATAAAATGATCGAGCAAGCCCTCTTTCTGAGCCCCTTCAATGACGATGAAGAGTCCGGCGAAGAAAAGAAGCAATACCCAGTCCACTTCACGGATGATCGTGGAAGGCTTGACCCTTCCCGCAAGAAGCACGATCGCCCCGCACACGAGGGCGATGCCGGGGATCTTGAGATCGAAGATCGAGCTCACGAAGAAGGCGATGGTCACACCGATCAGAATGGGGATCAAACGCTGTAAGGACCGGGGATCGTATCGGGGTTTTTCCACGGGGTCGGAAGATGTGGGAAATCGTGCGGTGAAAGCGTCGCGGTAGGCAAAGCGCACGATCCCGATCAAGAGAACCGAAGAGATCACAGCCACGGGCAAGAGATGGGCCGTGAAATTCGCATACGGAATGCCCGAGGTAATGCCGATGAGGGTGTTCTGGGGATTCCCTACAATGGTGGCCGTGCTGCCGATATTCGAGGCCATCGCCTCGGCGATCAGGTACGGAACGGGATTCACCTTGCGCAGACGGCAAATCTGGATAAGGATCGGCGTGAAAAGAAGCACCACCGTGTCATTCACCAGAAGCGCGCTGGCCACACCCGTGGCCACCACCACCAGCACGAGAAGACGGAGCGGAGTGCCGGCCAGAGCCATGGATTTGACCGCCATGAGGTCGAAGAATCCGGCTACCTTGAGCGCCGCAACGAGCATCATCATCCCGAGGAGGAGCCCGATGGTGTTGAAGTCAATGGCTTCGATGGCCTCACCGAAAGTGAGCACCCCGGCCAGCACCATGAGCACCGCGCCGAGGAAGGCGGCTGAAGGCCGGTCAACATTCACATGGGGTAACCGCGTGAAAGCCACCCCAATGTAGGTAAGGCCAAGGATGACCGCAGCAGCAATTTCCGTGTTCACGTTGCGCTGTGCTCATTCTACGCCGAGGGATCGAGAGGGGCAAGAGGGAACACCCTAGCCGAAAAGAACGATTGAAGAAAAAAGTATAGAGACACCTCTCTCGGGGGATGGGGGATATCCCCCAAGAAAACCCTTTGGGCGGGTGGGTGGGATCGGAGAAGCACGATCGTTCATGGGGTGGGGGAATTCCGGGGCAAGGTCCGCAGTGAGGTGATCAAGCTCATTCACCCTGAGAGCGAAGGTTACGAGGCTGAAGCACCGCTTTGGGGACCCGCCATCCTCGCGCCGGCGCCCCGCTGACCAAAACCCGAATCCGCCCCACAGGGGTCCGTGCTTAAACCCCGATATGTACCCCTCGCCAAACGCGGGGGACTGCGATATACTCGGGACGAAGGGGGCGGAATGAAATTCAAGAAGCGCACCGAACAGGTTCAAATCCTCGTTCCACCGGATTTTACGCCGGAGATCCAGAAGATCGAACACCGACTAGACCCCCTCACCGGTTCCCGTTGCCTCATCAACATCAAGCGGTCCCAGCGCGCAAAACAGGCCGAACGCCTCGCTCGTCCCCTCGATGAGATCGCCTTCGGAACCGCCCCCGGGTGTTACTTCTGCCCCGAACATATTCAGACCGCAACACCTCGATTCCCGGAGGACATTTGCCTCGGAGGAAGAATCTCGAAAGGGGAAAGCACCCTCTTTCCCAACCTCTTTGCCTTCGGTGGGTACCATGCCGTCGCGACGATCAGCCGGAAACACTTTCTGAACATCGATGAGTTCACCCCCCGGATGATCGAAGATAACCTCACCGTCTGCATCGAATGGATGCGGGCCGTTCACCGCAAAACCCCTCGAGCCGCATGGCCAGTCTACGTTTGGAATCACATGCCACCGTCCGGTGCGAGCATGGTCCATCCCCATACTCAGGCGCTCGTGAGAACAATGCCCACCGCCATGCAAGAACGCCTTCTAAAGAGAAGCGCAGCGTATCACCGGCGGAAAGGTCGGAGCTTCTGGGAAGAACTCATCGAGACGGAAAGGAAATCCGGCGAGCGATTCATCGGCGAAAATGATTCCCTTGCCATTCTGGCCAGCTTCGCCCCGCGGGGCTTCCGGGAGATCCAATTGATCTTTCACGAACCCTCGAACCTTGCCGAGCTTGGGGAAAAGCAAATCGCCGATCTCGCCTCCGCCGTGATAAGTGTTCTCAAGGGATACAGAGCGATGGGCGTGGGAAGCTTCAACCTGAACGTTTTCTCGGGGCCGATCGGGCAGACTCTGGAATACTACCCATTAAATGCAAAGATGATCTCCCGACCCTATCCCCAGGGGGTGTATTCGAGCGACACCGGTCCCTTCGAGCGGCTGCAGGACGAATGGGTGATCGAGACCCTCCCCGAGGATGTAGCCAACCGCATGCGCCCGTTCTTTAGATGAAGGGGGATAGGGATTTTACCATTCACAAGGCACTTGAAAGGGGATGGAAACCGGCCGGGATCCGGAGGGCGAACTCGGAGCTCGCCTCGCCCTTAGCGGCACGCCGGCTCAACCGATACGCAAACCGTCCCGTCACAATGATATCCTCGAAAATCATCCCGCCCTCGGGATGCGGCGCGCATATCGCATAGGCGGGCAGTAAACCATCGGGGAAAACATAGAAGCGCTTTTGTCCCGTGTTGCTCGCAATCTCGGCGGCCAGATCAGCCGCAAGCTCCTTGGCCGGATAGTCACACGGTACCCGAACTTTTGCTTCGATCCGCACAGAGCAAGACGGATACCTAGCGGAGACCGCTTCAACTACATAATCCGAGAGCTCCCGAACGGTCAAGCGGTCTTCGCCGCCATCTTCCCAGCGGAAGACGAGAGAAAGCGCATACCCGTGCTTGGCGTTGAGATAAACATCCGCTTGCCCCCCATCAAACGTTTGTCCCGGCTCCTCGCTCTTGAGAAAGCCTCTCAGGAAAAAGCGTGCTCCTTCGATCGAGCCCTCCTCTCGGCCTTCCGAAGAACCGAACCGGCCGGCCCGCTGAAAGGCATCAAGCGCCTCTGCCAACTGCCCCAGTTTCGTGAGGGCAAGCCCGCGATGATACCATGCATCCGCATTCTCCGGCGCCAACTCAATAGCCCGATCGTAAGATTTCAGGGCCTCATCGAATCTGCCGATCCGACTCAAAACCCTCCCGCGTTCAAACCATGCCTCTAGATTTGATGGATCCGTTTGGACAGCGGAATCAAAAGCCTCCAGAGCTCCAATCCAATCAAAATTTTGAGAAAGCTCTCGAGCCCTGGCGATGATATTCCCAACCTCACCACTTGCCATCGGATTCTCAAAGGGGCAGAAAGAACATCGGACGTTCAAAGAAGGCCTTGGGGAAAGACATGAAAAGCAAGGGATAACTCGCTCATTTCGCCGCGCCGAAGGGGATAGAATCCCCTTCGGCGGGGAGATCCCGGAATCAGGCCCACGACTGGTCAGTCGCTAGCCCGAGTTGCGTTAATCTCCCGGCTTGGCCAAGCTGATGCCAGCCCGGATGGCCTGAACAATGGCCGCCGGAGCCGTAAACTGAGCCATCTTGAGCACAATATCATTGAGGTTCTCGCCCATACCGTCCCAGATGTTATCAAGTGGCGTGAACACGCCATTACCACCGATCTGCACCGTGCCGACGAGAACCAGCGCGATCGCTGCCACAAGGTAAGGGATCACCTCTTTACCGGTGATATTCAGGAATCCCACAATGATGCCCATAATGAATAGGGCGAGAACAATCCCGTCATTGGTGGGCCACCAGATCCCCGCAATGACACAAACGATATATCCAATCAGAAAAGACGCTGCTCCAGCAAACCCCAGTAACCGTGCCATGCTTCCTCCTCACTGTTTTTTTAGATTGGGTCTGCTCTGCCCAATCTGGCTTCTATACATAGCACCATCTATATGCATTGTCAATCCTTTCTGAGACCCCAAAACAGCGACTGAAGAGGAGAGTGCACGAGATACCTCTCTCGGGGGATTGAGGACGTCCCCCCAGAAAACCCTTTGGGCGGGTGGGATCGGAGAAGCCCGATCGTTCATCGGATGTGAAAGATTCGGGAGCAAGGTTCGGAATGAGGTGATCATATGGTTAGTCGCCCGAGGGTGAAGGCTTCAAAGCGGAATCGCTCTTTTTGGCGAGTCCTTTCCTCCAACGAACATCTCTCATTCAGCGAAGCTATCATACCGCAGCATCCAAGCAAGCATCACCCTTTCGGTTCGCAACGGGAAAACGATCTCACCCCGTGGCATTGACCCGTTTTTTACCCGTGTTTACCGTCATTTTTACCATCAGCGGATATGCTGAGGATGCCGATAGCGTACTTTGCGGGATGAGCGTTCATGCAACTGACCGGACCGTTGAGCCCCCTCGTACGAGCGACCATCAAGACAGCCCACAGGCTATCGCGGCTCCGGCTGAGTTCGAACGCGCTCCGGGTGGGGGCAATCACACTCGCAGCACTGACTTTCGTGCTGGGGGTTACCAACGCTGTACTGGTCATCGCCCAACCCCCGCCCGAAGCGGACATCGGGACTCTCTCACTGGGCAAGGCCCCCCCAACCTCCCTCACCCCCCTCTTCATGGTGGAAAAGGGCCCGGGCGTCCAGTACCTCCGAGGAGCCATCGGGATCGTCTATACCGGCCAAGAATGGAGGCTCGAACGGATCAACGCCGAAGGAACGAATCTGTACGTATCCTTTGAGAAGAAAGATCTTCCCCTCCGCCCCACTGAACTCGCCCGGAGCTATCAAGAATTCGATCCGAACGCCCTGAACGCTGCCCTCCCCTTGAGGGAAGATCTTTATGTCAAACTGCCTGAGAACATCTCGGCGAGAACAAAAGACCTCTCCCTCCAGATCACGCAGGGCTTCGACATCGCCTTCGAGAAAGCCAAAGCCATCGAGGACTATCTCCGAACGCACTGCCGATACAATACCAATTTCGTTCCCGCGCCTTCCAAATGGGAACCAAATGACTGGTTCTTGTTCGAATCCAGAGAGGGTGTTTGCGGGAATTTCGCCTCCGCCTTTGTGGTGCTTGCCCGGGCCTCAGGACTGCCCGCAAGGCTGGCCGCAGGGTATTTCATCGGATCCGATGCGGGCGAACAATTCGTGTACGAGGACCAAGCCCACGGCTGGGCAGAGGTTGGATTCGAGGAATTGGGCTGGATCGTCTTCGACCCCACTTAGCCCACACCCACGGGTTTTCTTCCCTTCCTTGTGATGGTTTCCCCCCATTTTCCTATTCCGCAAGCGGCCTTTCAGGCTATTGTCTTTCCCCAAACCCAAACGTAGAATCAAACGTGGATTTCCCATACTGGAGGAAAAAGCACTTCGACTGAAGGGGCCCAATAGCCCGGCAGAATGCAAGCATTGCGATCACTTCCTCCAGTATCAGTAGTCCGAGGGAAAGGCCGAGCTCCCCCCCCCGAGCTCGGCCTTTCCCGTTTCAGGATCATCCCACATCTCGAACCCCCTCATTGGATAGTCCAAAAGTCCTGGGAGAATCGTTTGCAATTCCATGGGATAAAAGCCTCATTGTTGCGCCGTTCCAAATACCATACGATACGTTTCAAAGGACTACTGACCCCGAACCACTCGGGTGGGTTCCTGTGGCACTTTCAAACATGTTCATGGCCTGCGCGCGGGAACAAATCCGAGTCCGGCAAGCACAGTCTTCGAGATGAACGCGAAACGCATGGGATACCATGCTGTATGCGCAATGTCTTGAACCTTCGGGGGTCCATCAATAGAACGAGAGGGAGACGATGGCAGAAGAAACGAAAACCTCGGAACTGCGGAGTCTGGGCGATATCCTCGTGGAAGCCGACCTTTTGAGTGCCGAAGAGCTCGGGCGGGCCATCGAAATTCAACTGAAGCAGGGCAAGAAACTCAAAGATGTTCTGGCAGAACAAGAAATGATCACGCCGGAGCAACTGGCCACAGCTCTCAGCATCCAACTGAACATCCCGCTAATTGATCTCAAAAGACACACCATTCAGCCCCATGCCCTGCGATTGGTGCCCGAGGAAATGTGCCGCAAGTACACCCTGATCCCTCTCGACATTGTGGATAATTTCCTCGTTGTGGTCATGGCAGACCCCACCGACATCTACGCGATCGAAGACCTCCAGGCCCAAGCCAAGATGAGCGTAGAGCCCATGCTGGGGATCGCCACAGAGATCGAGCAAGCGATCAACCTGCACTATCGAGCAGCCGAAGAGATCGAAAAGCAGGTGAGCCAATTCGCAGAGGACGGCACCGTAGCACCTGATACCCCTATTGATCTGGACTCCTTCGCCCGCACGCCGGTGGTGCAAACCTTCGAATTGCTGGTCAAGCAAGCGGTAAAGGATCGAGCCTCCGATATTCACATCGAGCCGCATGAAAACAGGCTTCGCATCCGCTACCGGATCGACGGCGTATTGCACGATGTGGCTTCCTTGCCGCTCAGCGCTCATGCCGCGCTGGTCAGCCGATTGAAAGTGATCGCCGGGATGAACATCGCGGAGCAACGTCGGCCTCAGGATGGCCAGTTCTCCATCATCGTGGACGGCCGCAACATTGATGTTCGGGCGGCAAGCACGGGCACATCCCGGGGGGAACGAGTGACCTTGCGAATACTCGAAAAGGAACGCGCCTTCATTCCCCTCGAGAAACTGGGCTTTCTTCCCAGCGCCCTCCAGCGATTCCAGACGATGCTAAAGAGCACCTTCGGCATGATCCTGATCGGCGGGCCCACCGGTTCGGGGAAGACCACGACCCTCTATGCCGCCATCGGTCAAATGGATCGGGAGACACGGAACATCATGACGCTTGAAGACCCCGTGGAGTACCGCTTCAACGATATCACCCAAGTTCAGGTCAATCCCAAAGCCGGCATAACCTTCGCTAGCGGACTCCGGGCCTTCATGCGCCATGACCCCGATATCATCATGGTCGGTGAGACGCGCGACGGCGAAACGGCGGAAATCGCAGCTCAGGCCGCTCTCACGGGACACCTCGTCTTGTCCTCGATCCATGCCAACGATAGCATCAGCACGCTCTACCGGTTGATTGACCTTGGAATTGAGCGCTATTTGATTGCGGCCACTCTGGTGGGTGTGGTGGCGCAGCGAATGGTCCGCCGCCTTTGCCCCCATTGCCGGGTTCCTTACGATCCCACTCCTGAAGAACTCGCCGCCTATCAAGCCGAGGTCGGCACGGAGCCCAAGACCTTCTACAAGGGGAAAGGATGCGCCATGTGCAGCAATACCGGCTACCTTGGGCGCATCGGCGTGTTCGAGACGTTGATCATGAGCGATGAACTCCGACAAATGCTGGTCAACGGGGCAACGGCCGGAGAACTGAAACAACAAGCACTCAAGGAAGGGTTGATAACCATGCGCAACGACGGCATGCAGAAGGTCAAGATGGATATCACCACACCTTCCGCTGTGCTCGATAGCGTCTTCGCGATCGGACAACGTTAATAACACCACCGGGGGAAAATGCCATGCCGTACAAGTACGTAGCCTACGATACAAACGATAATCTGGTCAAAGGGGTCATCGATGTAGCGGACCAGAACATCGCCGAGGATGCCCTGGCGAACGCCGGCTACACTCTGGTATCCCTGACGATGACACGGCCCAAGCTCCAACTGGACCGCATCTTCCCTTCTCTGTACGGCATCAAGCAAGACGATGTCATCAACTTCTCCCGGCAGATGGCAACCCTGATCGACGCCGGATTGACTATTCCCTCAGCCCTGCAATTGCTGGAAAAACAAACGACCAAGCCGACATTTCAGCGCGTCATCGCCGGCCTTCGGGATGAGCTCGAAGCGGGGAGCTCGTTCTCTCAAGCGCTGACCAAGTATCCGGAGGCATTCCCCCAGGTCTACTGTCACATCGCTGAGGCAGGGGAGCAATCCGGCGATCTAGCGGAAGCCCTCAAGCAAGCCGTTGAACATCTGGAACGGAGTTCCGCAGCCATCAAGAAGGCTAAACGGGCAATGGTGTACCCTTCTTTCGTCTTGATCGTCGCCGCTGTGGTCGTCGTAGTGCTGGTGACAACGGTTCTTCCACCCCTCCTCGACATGTTCTCGAACATGAATGCGAAGTTGCCCATCACCACCCGGCTGCTTATGTCCATAACCGATTTCTGCTCGTCACACGTGTTACTGCTCATCGGCGGACTGCTCGCCGTCATCGTTTCAATTGTGATGGGCCTCAAGACGCCGTCCGGCCAGCACTTCAAGGATAAGATGATCCTCAAACTCCCGATCTTCGGTCAGATCGCCCTCATGAGCAACATGGCGCTTTTCTCCCGAACCGCCGCCACATTGATGTCGGCCGGCGTGCCGCTCACCCGAATCATGGACATCGTCACCAAAACGGCCACTAACACCCTCATCCGGGATGCCTTGAAAGATGTCCAAGATGGATTGGTCCAAGGGCATGGACTTTCCAAACCCATGGCGCTGAACAAGATATTCCCCAATCTTCTGGTACAAATGGTGACCGTCGGCGAACAGACGGGGACCCTCGATACGAGCCTCAAGAACGTGGCGAACTTCTACGAGATCGAGGTGAACCACAAGGTGGACTCGTTCACCGCCATCCTCGAACCCATGCTCACTGTGATCATCGCCCTGGGCGTTGGATTCATCGCCCTCTCCGTGATCATGCCGATGTACTCCATCTTGGGGACATTCAAATAAAGGATAAGTATCAATCTCCGTCCGGGCCGGAAAGTTGAGGGTATTCCCTCAGAGGAATCTCTGGACGGCACGGTATTATTCGCCGGCGCGATGGCCGACAATATACGATGAAAAGAAGACCGCTTTTGTCTGAATCCGAAAAGGAGGGGAACAAGCGTCTTAGCGTGCAATCAAGAATTTGTAGCGGCTATTTTGTGAAAGCGAAGGTTTCCAAAACGCCGTGGCATATGAATCCCCAGTGAGAAAGAGGTAACCGATGAGAAACATCCGAGCAATCGCCTATCGAGTCCTGATCGGGATCACAGCGGTGGCAATCATAGGAATCGCCTTCCTCACTGTCCTTACATTGGCCAATCAGCGGGACAAAGATGATCTCACCTCTCAAATAGATGAACAGAATATCGTGCTCCGCGGCCTCAAGACTAAAAATCAGCCCACAGGCACGGATGGGACGGTGAAGGCACTGGAAAAAATCGACCCGGACGAGATCTTTCCAATGGACCTCGGCAGTGTAGATATCGTTGAGATCGTCGACACGTTTGCCAAGGAGTGCAACGTGGATATCCTCCCCATCAAGCTCTCGGCCCCTCAGAAGAAGGATATCCTTGGGCAGACATACAACCTCGTCAAGTTCGATACCACGGTGAAAGGCGCCTTCACAGATGTCATCAAGTTTATCGACAAGCTGGAGAACGGCCCCATCAAGACGATTTCCCTCCAGAACACGAGTCTCACGGCATCCGGTGACACATGGACCGCCAAGTTGAGCGTTTCCATTTACTCTCAGTTGCCTCCTGAAAACTCGTAAACCTTGATTCTCTCGAATGGAGGAAAGAAACCGTGTTCGCAAGAAGGGTTACCACATTACATATCGAAGCCAACAGTCTCAAAGGTTTAATCCTGAAGGGAAAAACCATTGAGTGGTGGGACGGATTGGAGCTCGAGCCCGGAATTATCCGGGATGGGCTCGTACTTGAACCGGAAGCGCTCGGGCAGGCCATCGATACCCTTTTCAGCCGGGCACAGGTCCCCAGAGATAGGGTCATCGTCAGTCTGAATGGACTTCACTCCACATTCCGGATCCTGAGTATACCGCCCATGAAGCCCGCTCAAATGGCCGATACCGTGCGGCGTGCCGCCAAGAAGGAGATGCCCCTGCCTCTGGAAGAGCTCTATCTTTCATGGCAACCCCTTCGCATCGTCAACAACAAGCAAGAAGTATTCGTCTTGGGAGTACCGAGAGAGGCCGTAGATGTTCTCGCCAAGGCCTTGCGACACGCGGGGATACAGCCCTACATCATGGACCTCAAAGCGCTGGCTCTGGCAAGGGTGGCCAACCGAAGCGAAGCGCTCATCTTGGACCTTGAACCGGAGAACTTCGGCATCACGCTCATCGCCAACGGCATCCCGGCCATCATGCGGACCTTCATCCCCAAGCGAGGAGACACCATCCTTGAGGATAACGTCCGGCGCCTTGCCGGAGAGATCCTGCGGACTGTGGAATTCTACAATCGGGATCACCCTACAACCCCCCTCAGCCCCGATACGCCGGTCTTCCTGACGGGCGAGACCACCGTCAAACCCGGCACGGACAAGATCGTTCAAGCGGAAATCCAGTTCCCGATCACTCCGCTGCGCTTGCCCCTGATCTACGAGGCGTCTTTCCCCGTCTCGCCATACGTTGTAAACATCGGACTGGCCCTCCGGGGAAGAATATAGGAAAGAGGTCAGAGCCATGAAGATTCCGATCAACATCAGCGGTATCGGTAACATTTTCAAAGGACGAGAAAAGGCCGCTGGCACCACCGGCGGCTACAGAGATATCCAGATAAACATCTTCCGGGAGGGATACCGGCCCCAGGGGCGGCGCCTGCCGGGGATCGTGTTGATCACGCTCCTTGCCGGCGTTTCCATCGGAGGGCTTATCTGGGTGTATCAGGGATACGCCGATTCCAAGCACGATGCCGATCAGCTCAAATCCGAGCTGAATCGGATCGAGCAGGATATCACCCGTTTGAAATCCCCCAAGAAAACAAACACACCGACAGTTCTGGAGAATGACGCCAAAGCCGAAGCCCTCAAAGCAGCTCAAGCAAGCATCCGGGGAGGGAGCGATGACATTGTACCGATCATCGAACTTCTGACAGATCCTACTTCCGGCGCACCGACCTTCTCTTCAATCAAATTCGATTCGAAGTCCAAGAGCATCAGTCTGGAGGGTTCGGTAACGGAAGCCAGCAAGCTTATCACGTACGCCCGCGCTATGGAAGCCGACCCCCATTTCGGCCAAGCGAACATCCTCTCGCTTGCCAAGCCGCAGCAAGCAGCGATCATTACGGCGCTATCGAAGACAACCAACGCCGTGGTGAAGGTCTCCGAGAAGGTGAGCCTCGCTCAAACCGATTCCGGTCCCATAGAGATTGACTCGAGCATCGCCTCCCCGATCATCGAGGAAGAAAAGGAAGATAAGTCCATGATCGAGGATCAGGCCCAGAGCGAGGAAATTCAGGTGGGAAGCGGACCGCAGGCCAGCTTCGAGATCCTGACCCAACAACCCCTCCCGAACGGGGGAATCCGGGTCGTTTTCCACGATACCTCAACCTCCATCGATCCGATCGTATCGTGGGAATGGGACTTCGGCGACGGCGACACGAGCACCCTCCAGAACCCGATCCATGACTACCTGAAACAAGGAACCTTCCGGGCCACTCTCAAGGTCAAGGATTCGAAGGGGGCATTCGGAACGAGCTCGATCGGAATGTTCGACAAGCCGAAAGCTGATTTCACCGCCGCTCTCGTTTCCTGTGCCGACCCGTTGACCGTCGCGTTCACAGATCAAAGCACTTCGTTCGACAGCCTGATTTCATGGAAGTGGGACTTCAATGCTGACGATACAGTGGATAGCACCCAGCAGAACCCCACTTACACTTTCCCGGCGCCCGGCGCCTACGAGGTTTCACTGACCGTCGAAGGATCGCTTCATACTCCCGCAACGGTCAAGAAACTCATCAAGGCGAGTACCCCGCCATCGGCCGATTTTTCTGTGGCTCCCGCGTCTACGGCGAATGGGCTCTTGACCCTCAAGTTCATGGATCTTTCGACTCCCGGCACGATCATCGTCGAAGGCCAATCTCAGCCCGCTCAACTGGCGCAATGGCAATGGGACTTCGGAGATGGGGTAATGAGCACGGAACAGAATCCAACGCACACCTATACCCGGTCGGGGCGCTACACCGTGACATTGCGCGTGGTGGAAAACGATGGTAACTGCAGCACCAAAATCAAGACCATCGAACCGGCCAGCGGGCTTGTCGCCGACTTCACGGCGGCACCGTATGGCGGGCGCGGCGGCGGGCTCAAGATACAGTTCACCAATCGTTCCACCGTGACCGATTCCTCCAATGTCTCTTGGCTGTGGGATTTCGGCGATGGCACGACCAGCACTTCTCAGAGCCCGGCCCATACCTATGCCAAGACGGGCAAGTACACGGTGACCTTGAGCCTTACCGAGAAGCTCGCCAGCACCGATCCCACCGTGATCAACCAAGCGGTGGCGGCCATTTCCATGGAGATTCAAGTGGATGAAACGGTGATGACCCCCTTCACCATGACTCTGACGAAAGTGGAAAGCTAGAGCCATGAACATGGCGGATCTGCTCCATCTGACGGTCTCGTCGGACGCCTCCGATCTGCATCTTCAGGCGGGGAATCATCCCACCTTGCGGATCGCCGGAGAGCTCGTCTTTCAGACACAACTGCCAAAGCTGACCGCTCAGGATACCCGAAAGCTGTTCGAGAGCATCGCTACAGAGGAACAACGGCGGGTGCTCGCCCGCGAGCTCGAGCTCGATTTCGCCTATTCTGCTGAGGGCATCGGGCGTTTCCGGGTGAACGCCCATTTTCAGATGGGCACGCTCGCCATGGTCTTCCGTGTGGTGCGAACCGTCATTCCCACGATCGAGGAACTGGGCCTCCCATCCATCTGTAAAACTCTGGTCATGAAACCCCACGGGATGGTCGTGATCACCGGCCCCACAGGGTGCGGCAAATCCACCACACTTGCGGCCATGCTCGACTACCTGAACGAACATGCTAAATGCAAGGTGATCACCATCGAGGATCCCATCGAATACGTGCATCAAGATAAAAATTGCGTGTTCTGCCAACGCGAGCTCGGCACGGACACCAAGTCATTCCCCGCCGCCCTGAAACACGCCCTGCGGCAGGACCCTGATGTCATCATGGTGGGCGAGATGCGGGATCTAGAGACCATCTCCACCGCCTTGACCGCCGCCGAGACGGGGCACCTTGTCCTCACTACCCTTCACACCCCCGGCACGGTTCAGGCGATGGACCGGATCATCGATGTCTTTCCCCCGCATCAACAACAGCAAGTTCGTCTCCAATTGGCTACAACGCTTCAGGGAGTGCTCTATCAAAACCTCGTGCCCAGAATCGATGGGCAAGGCGTCGTAGCCGCGGTGGAGGTTCTCATCGCCACGGTCGCCGTGAGAAGCATCATTCGGGAAGGCAAAACGCATCAGATGATGAACTCGATCCAGACCGGATCGGAGTACGGCATGCAAACGCTGGATGAGGCCCTCGTGCGGCTGTGCCGAGCGGGCATCATCTCAAAGGAAGAGGCCATGCTCCGTGCCCGAAGCCCCGAAGAGATGGAACGTCTGTTCCAGAACCCGCGATCAGCCAGAAACGGGGCCTTGGTCGGTGAAAAATAGGCCGGCCACGGTAAGATACCGAGCCATCAATTTCCCCAGCACAAAGAAGATTTTGTCGCATTTCGAACCCTCGGCAACTCTCTATCCCCGCATTTTGATAAATATTGCCGGCTTTTTGTGCTATTATAGACCCATGTATACTGTTCCCCCTCGCCCCTTCTCTTTCCGGGGAATCCCCCGCTCCTCCCTCCATTCTCAAGAAGTTCACCCCCCGAGCAGAGCCAAAGGAATCTAGCCATGGACACAGAAGCCCCTTCTCACACTCCTAAAACCAGCATCCGCTCCCTCCCCAGGAGGCAACTGATCACCACCGTGACCGGTGTGCTCCTGGCCATGTTCCTGAGCTCACTCGACCAGACCGTGGTCGGCACCGCGATGCCCCGGATCATCTCGGACCTTGGGGGCTTTTCGCAGTACACATGGGTGACCACGGCTTACATCATCGCCTCCACCATCACCGTGCCAATCGTGGGAAAACTCACGGACATGTACGGCCGCAAATGGTTCTACATCGGAGGGCTGACGATCTTCGTCATCGCCTCCATCCTCTCCGGATTTGCCGGTACGATGGGCCAACTCATCGCCTTCCGCGCTTTGCAGGGGATCGGCGGGGGAACGATCATTGCAAACACCTTCATCGTCATCAGCGACCTCTTCCCCCCCGCCGAACGCGGCAAGTACCAGGGGATCATTTCCGCCGTATTCGGGCTCTCCTCCGTCATCGGGCCGACACTCGGGGGTTTCATTACGGATAACCTCTCATGGCACTGGATCTTCTTCATCAATATTCCCCTCGGATGCCTGATCATCTTCCTCTTCATACGATTCTTCCCCCCGCTGCGCCCCGAACAGATGAAACACACCATAGACTATCCGGGCGTTACCGCGATGGTGGCCTGCATCGCCCCGCTCATGCTGGCCCTCACATGGGCCGGCACCGATTACCCCTGGCTCTCGGCACAGATCATCGGCTTATTCGCCTTTTCGGCGGTGATGCTGGCCTGCCTCCTATATATCGAAAGCCGCGCCCCTGAACCCATCATCCCCCTCAAGATGTTCCGGAATCGGATCATCTCGGTATCCACAGCGGTGATCTTCCTTTCCGGATTTGCCATGTTCGGAGGGATCGTCTTTATCCCCCTGTACTTTCAGGGCGTTTTGGGATCATACGCCACCCGAAGCGGCAGCTTCCTCACCACCATGATGCTCGGCCTTGTGGGAGGAAGCCTGATCTCGGGGCAGGTCCTCTCGCGAACCGGCGGGCACTACCGGATCCAGGGGATCTTCGGGCTCGCCGTGATCGCCGCCGCTCTATTCCTCCTCTCACAGATGAGCGTGAACACAAGCCATACGAAGGCGGTGATGAACATCGTCATCTTGGGATTCGGCCTTGGATGCACCATGCCGCTCTATGTCATCGCCATGCAAAACGCTGTCTCCTATGAGATGCTGGGGGTGGCCACCTCCTCGACCGTCTTCTTCCGGCAGATGGGAGGGGTCTTTGGTCTTGCGATCTTCAACACCATCATGACCCACCGGTTCTCCACGGAATTTGTCGGCAACCTTCATCCCGATGCCAAGGCCATGATCACCCCGGAGCCCCTGAACTCGCTTTCGGATAACCCTCAGGCACTGCTCAATCCGGAGGCCAAACTTCAACTCAAGGCCATCTTCGATCACGCCGGCCCGCAGGGAGAAAGCCTCTTCAATAACGTATTCGATTCGCTTCGAGAAGCCCTCAATTCGGCCATCGCCGAGGTATTCTTCATCGCCTTGATCGTTGCCCTCGTGGCATGGGGGATCAACCTCTTCCTGAAGGAAATTCCGCTCCGCAAGCACCATCTCTGATGCCCACTCGAAAGGGGATACGCTCATCGGGCAAAAGAGGCAAAGAGCATTTGGCCCTCTTCCAATTCTTCCGAATTTGCAAAAGGTGCTATAATTGGGGCGATGCTTTTCTCTACACCCGATCCCCCCAATAAAGGTGCGGAGGCCTCATGTACCGCCCCCCACCCATCCACCCCCCTAGCCTCCCTCCTCTGCATCCCCCCCGCCGTGAGCCTCGGCATCACCTACAGCTTCGGCATCTTTATCGGGTACCTTGAAGCGGAGTTCGAATGGAGCCGGGAGGCCGTCTCGGGCATATTCGCTCTCAATCTCGGCCTCACCGCTGTGTTTTTCATGCTCAGTCAGTGGGTTTACACCCGCTACGGGCCACGGCCGCTCCTCCCGATCATCATCCTCGCCGGGGGCGCAGGTCTCCTTTCCTCTGCACACGCCGATGCCCTCTGGCAGTTCATGCTCTCCTATGGGGTACTGTTTGCCCTGGGCTCAGGCACGATCAGTGGATTCGTTATGTCAACATTTTCCCGATGGCCCCCCCAACCAAGGAAGACCTACATCGGCGCCGCCGGGACCGGAATCGCCGTGGGCATCTTGATCGTCACCTTCGCAATCTCCCGATTGACCTCAAGCTATGGATGGCGCGATGCCTTCACCGTTCTCAGCATCCTCATGTGGGCCGCGGCGGTGCCCACCGCCGCTCTGCACCGGAATCCCCTCCGATCGGCGATCCCCTCCGGAGCGGTCCCGGGCCAAACCCGATGGAACCCGCGCTCACGGAACTCATGGTTTCTTCCCTTCGCTTGCCTTGCCTATGCATTCGCCCTGCATTTGGTCATCGGGCACACGGTGGTTCGGGCCGAAGGCATCGAGATGAGCGCCCTGCGCGCGGGGGCGTTGCTCACCGTAATGGCCGCCGCCGCGCTTCCATCGCGGATGCTTGCGGCATGGGTCATTCGAAATCTCGGCGAGGGCACTGCGGGAGTCGCCTTCACCCTCCTCCATGCCGCCGCCATCTTCTGGTTCGTAGATCCGGACGGGACCCGAAGCTATTTCCTCTTCGCCATCGTCTACGGGATCGCCATCGGCGGGATGAGCCGATTCGCTACCGACGCCCTCGGCAAGGCATACCTTCGTCTATTGATCCCCCCGCTGGCCGTCCTCTGGGCGATCGGCTCCGCCCTCGGCCCGTGGGTGGGAGGACGGATCGTAGATCATACCGAGGGTTATGAATTCGCCTTCTTCTGCGCCGGATTGGCCGCCATGGCCGCCGCAGTTTCCATATGGGGTATGAAAAGCACGCGCCCATCGTTCGAAGAAACTACGGCCCCCGTGGTCGGCGGCGATCGCTCAGAACATGCCGGTGATATCCTGAACGATGCACATGGCAAAGAAGAGCACGATGCCGGTGAGCGCCAGGCCAATCCCCAAAACGATGAGGGCGGCACCCGCGAGGGGAAGCCCCGATAGGGCCACCACGAGAATCCCTAGGACGAGCCCCACCCCCCCGATCACCGCCACCAGAGCGCCGATCCAGGGGAGGAGATTCATCATCCGGGAGGAAGCCAGAACCTTCCTACCGATGCTCCGACCGCGGCTCTTGATCATCGAGACCTCCCCCACGCAAATCTAAGAGTTCTTGATCAACCAGACGGCCACCACAAGGCCGAATAGTCCCAAATCCATGGGCACCGCGATGGCAAGGTAATGGGCCCGCTTCAGATACTTGCCACCAAAGAACACCATCGCGGCATACGTAATCGGCAGGATCGCCGCGATCACCGCCGGCAGAAAGATCAGCCCTCGCGGCAGATTATTGGCGAGCTTTTCAGGGATATCCGGATACACCGCGATGGTATAGCCGAGGAGAACGCAATAGGGCACAAGCACCAACATCAAATAGGCGAACTTGGTCGATAGCTTCATAACGTTCTCTCCTTAAAGCCCAAAGAACCCGCGGGCATTCTCGGTAGTGATCGAAGCCGCAAAGCCTACCTCCACTCCCCTGAGCTCGGACACCCCCGGTAAGACGCGTGCGGCGATATCCGCCGGTTCGGAAGGGCGCGGGATCGAGACATCTCCTCCATAGATCACCGGCGCATCCGATTCCAGCATGAGACGATCCCACGGCGCCTCTCGGATCGCCCTCCGGTGCTCGGCATGATAGGTCACGGCCGGTGTGGCCGAAGCGTAATAGCCGCATTCCAGAGCTTCTCTGAGAACATTGAGGGGGCCGGTGAACCAGTGGAACACCGCCGTTTTGATCCCGACCCCCTTCACCGCTTCCAGAGCATCCCGCCATGCATATCGAGAATGAACCGAGACGGGCTTCCCGAACCGCCGGGCGATGGCCAGAACATCGCCCAGAACGCCCCTTTGAATCTCCTTGCCGGCGCCTCCCGCGAGGGTCCTCTTGTGATAGTCCAGACCGATCTCCCCCACGGCCACCGCCTCGGCGATGTGATCCTCGATGAAGCGGAGATTCCGCTCGACGTCCGCCCGATCCCCGATGTTCTGCGGATGCATCCCCAATGCCGGCAAAACGAATCCTTTATGTCCGGCGGCGATTTCCAGAATCCGATTGTTCGAAGCGTAGTCCACACCCACAGCCACAATAGCCACAAGTCCCGCCGCTCTGGCCCGTTCGATCATCCCATCAAGGTCCGCGATCTCATCCAGATGGGCATGGGTATCAATCAGTTCGAGCATGCTATACTTCCTCGATGACCAGATCCTCTGCGGTACGCACCGGACGGGAAAGATCCACGATAGCCACGGCCCTCCCCGAACGCGCCGAACGATAGGAAAGGGAAGTGAAGATGGTCAAACACCGTCCACCGTACAGAAGGGGATCGGCATCCGGCTGATGCGAACGAATGAGGACTTGCTTACCGAACCTAGACATGAGCATTTCGAACCAACCTCGCCCGAACTGGGGTCTCCCGCTCGGAAAACCATCCCCCAGATATCCCCCCGCCCCATCCACCCAATCCCCCCACGTGATCTGCCGCCACCCTTCCCCACCAATCTCGATGCCGTTGATGAAGGGCAAATCCTCCACATCCGGCAAGACCCCGTGAAGGGCGATAATCCCGTTTGACGTCGAAGCGGCGAAGGGGAGCTTCGATAGCACCTTGGCGTACCGATCGAACATCTCATGATCGAGCCGCTGCCAGAAATCCGCGGGATGGAACGGCATCACCGCGTAGCCCTCGTGATTGCCCATGAGCAGAAAGAGATTCTCCGGCCGTTCGAGCTTGAGCCGCAGAAGCGTATGAAGGTTCTCCGCTGAATCCGGCCCCCGATCCACATAATCGCCCAGAAACACCAGAGCGGTCCGGGCGTCGAGATATTTCTCGCACACTCTATTCGTTGCCTCCAGATCGCCGTGCGTATCCCCGACGAACACCGCCCGTTCCACCGAGCCTATCTCGATCAGCCTCGGCTCGGCCTCAAGCCGCTTTTCGACCTCGCTCAAGAGCCGCTCGATCTCGGATCGTTGCATCTCCGCGCCTTCCGTTCAACGCGTTCCGCCTTCACAACTTCTGGCACCGTGGACAGAAACACGTACCCCTTCCCCGGACCTTGGTATAGCCCAGCGATGAGCCGCACCGCGGGCACGATTGCCCCCGACGATGCGCCACCCGAAATTCCGTCTGCGCCGCCCCCGGCTCGCCATCGGGATCGCGATAGGTATCCACACTGGCCCCCCGCCGTTCGATCCCCCGGGCCAGCACAGCACGAATCGCCCGGTGAAGGGCCTTCACTTCCCTCTCGCTGAGATCCCCCGCAGCTTTTTGCGGGTGGATCCCCGACTCGAAAAGGGCCTCATCCGCCCACATGTTCCCGATTCCGGCGATCGCCGCCTGATCGCAAAGGAGCGCCTTGATGGGCAAGCGCCGTTTTCGGGTAACGGCGCGCAACACCGATTCGCTGAATCCCTCACCGAGCGGCTCCGGCCCCAGCTTTCCAAGAACCCTTTCCTCCCGCTCCACGAGCCAGATCCGCCCGAACTTCCGCTGATCCACAAAATGCAGGGCGGTACCACCTTCGAACCGAAGGATCGCACGCGTATGCAAAGTCGGCGGATCCGCATCCGACCTGAGCAACAACACCCCGGTCATCTTGAGATGGAAGATCAATGTTCCGTCCCCGGCCAATCGAAACAGAAGATACTTTCCCCTTCGTTCCAACGCCTCGACGATGCGGCCGATGAGCCCCCGGCGCAGATCTTCAGAGGATGGGTTCCGGACCGTGCCCGCCCATAGCACCTCCACCGCCTCAATGCGGCGACCTACTATCCGGGGCCCGAGGGCACGCTTGATGGTCTCGATCTCCGGCAACTCAGGCATACACTAGGGATTATAGCAGAAACCGTTCGCCGGACGCTGAACGAAAACGCCACAAACTCTTGACCCTTTGTTAACTGATTCTTTACCGATGTTCACCAAAATGTTTACTTGCGGATGGTAGTCTGTACTTGGTTTCGAAGGGGATGATGCGGTCTCATACACAGCGCATCCCATGTGAGTGAGCCACATAAGAATTCCACAGAATCAGGCAACAAAAGGAGGTGATACCGGCAAGAACGAATTAAGCATCACGGACTGAGGAAAGCGCGCTCCGGTCCAAAAGGAAACAAAAGAGGAGCGCAAGGTACCCCAAAACTCGAACAAGGAGAAACCTAGATGAAGAAAATCGCGATCATAACGCTGGCAGCCATTCTGGTGCTGAGCTCCGTCGGCGTGGGCCTGGCCAAGTGGTTCGATCGAATCGAAGTCACCGGCACGGTCACCACCGGCAACGTGGACCTCAACGTCGTCGAGTACTCCTGCACCTATGTGTACAAGGATGTCGAACATCAATATCCCAACATGTGGAACGGCGGGTTCGCCTGCATCGTCTCCGACACACCCCTTCAACTCCCTGACCTGATGCTGGTCTCCTACGGCTGCGCCGAGGACGCCGATCCGCAGGCGGAGGATAACGACACCGTCGTGGTGACGTTCGACAATCTCTTCCCCAGCAGCGCGGATGATGTGCCCAACTTCGACGTCATCGCGGACATCATCGTGCACTATGAGGGCTCCATTCCCGCCCGGCTGAACATCGGCGAGATTGAACTCGGCCCGGATAGCGGCTGGCTCGATGGGCTACTTTCGTACGATATGTACTTCGTCACGCCCATCAAGGATGATGCCGGCAAGATCATCGGATGGCAGAAGGGCGCCCCTGTCGAGCAGTGCACGCAGGTTCACTACTGCGACTATGTGAAGATCGACTTCCAAGTGGAGGTCCCGCAGCTTGACGAGATGATGAACAAGAGCGGCTCCTTCAGCTTCGGCTTTGATGCCGTCCAGTGGAACGCCGATTGCACGCCCGGCCCCACCCCGAGCTAAACCCTAGACACTAGAAGAAAAGAGATATCGGCCATAAACGAGATGCGCAGGGGCTCTCTCCCAAGGGAACCCCTGCGCACAGCCGCAAATGGTAGGGAATGATGAAGCGAATCGTCTTGGTGATCACGGCCGTAGTCCTCACGATGAGCATCGTGGGGGTGGGGGGTGCCCGCTGGTCGGATTCGGTCGCGGTCAACGGATCGGCCACGACATGGCTGGCCCAGATCGGGGTTGCTGATATGGGCACGGGCCCCAACGGCATCCTCGATGAGGACTGTCCGGGTGCCGGCGGGCCCAGCGGCGGCGAATGCGTGCCCGGGCCCTCTTCCGTGACTCTGATCGGTGGAACGAATGGGGACGGTCGCTTCAAGATCACCTTCTGGGGCGTCACAGAGAACCGGGATGGCACTTACACCTGGTGTTACTGGGTGGAAAGGAAACTATGCGGCAGGGATCTGAGTCACTGGATTCTGGAGCTCTGCGATCCGGCTATCGGTGATGTGGTGCGATACTCTCCCACTAAGTGCAGTGGCAACATAAAAGATAAGTGCAGTGGCAACATAAAAGACGTAACGATCGGCTTCGATCCGGTCACGGGGATCACCGGCATCAAGTGGGAATTCAATGACTGTTGCTTCGTTTCCGGAAAATTCTGCTTCACCCTGGATAGCTATTATCCGATCGGCACGGTAAACGTTGGAATCAAGACCGGAGGCGTGGTAAAGGTCGCCGTCGGCCAGATCGCCGGGCCATGCTGTGACGGCACCGGACCCCAGGGCGATCACCTGAGCGAGAATTTCGAGCATTCCTTCGATCTGGAACTGGGGAACATCTCCTATCCCTTCTTCGAACGGGCGGTGGAAACGTTCCTTTCCCCGACGCCCGGATTTGCCGATGGCACCCAAACATGGATCGCCAATGGGGGCTCCGTCCCCCTCAAACTCACCGGCATTTCCATGGAACTGGCCGGCGGTAGCAATCTCCTCCCGTGGTTGGAGATTGACGATTGGAAATTGATCGAAGTAAACCCGGATGATGCAGAGGTCGCTGTCGTGACCGGCTGCGGATGGGCCGAACTTCAGGATACGATCGAGGGCTATCAGCTCCATTGCGGTCACGTCCTGAAGCTCTTCACCAATCTGCATTTCAATGCCGGCATGCCCACGGGAGAAACCATGCAGTTCGAGTGGCGCATCACATCGGAACTATGGAACAGGTAGAGATAAGAGATGAGCAACAAACTTACCCTCATCATCATTGCACTCATAATCACCCTCGGGGTGGGCATCGGCATTGCAGTGGCCCAGGCGCTCAACCACGATGACGATCAGTACGTGGCCTTGAGAGCTTATCTGGCCAACAGCGGATGCCCCTACGTGAGCGTGGACGGCAACGGCCCGGACGGTAGTCAATGGTTCCCGCCCGTTCCGGGGACGACTCCCACCCCCGGTTCGTATTACCAGACCACCAGCCATACCTTTGAACTCGATAACCTCTATCCGGGGTTCGGTTACTATTACTTCCCGGGAGCTTCCCCGTGCGATGCCCCGAGCTACATCCTCTACTTCGTGCGGAACGAGGACCGAGATGACCCCAGCAAGATCGGCCCCATCACAGTGACCACCTACACGCTCGATCAGAACCTCAACAAGATCATCCCGTGCCCGTGGCTTCAGATCACCCGATACGATGATCCGGAATGGAACATCAAACCGGATATCAAGGCGGATGTCGAAAGTAAGATCGATGCCTTGCCGACTTCGGACAGCGTGAAAGCGGCCATGAAGGCAGCTTTCTGGCGGGGTTGCATCAAAGAGGGAGACATCCTCCAGCGCGCTGACCTTGGCGAGGCCGACCCAAGCACTTGGGGATGTTACGGGATCTCGATACGAGTCCCGTTCGAGGATGTGGACGGTGAGATCCCGCAAGGGGTACCGGCCTACATTACCATCTCTATCGAGCCCGAAGGGCAAAACATACCACAGATCTATTTCATGAATTCATCGGACGTCAACAACGAGTAGTTCAAACAAACATTTTCCGGGGGGTCCAGCAATGAGATACGCAATAAGGATCGGGCAAGGATTGACAGTGGCTTTCATCGTGGCAATTCTTCTTGCTACGATGGGAGTGCCCACCGCCGCCGCGGGCGAGCCGGTGTTTCTGATCAAGGCCGACGGTATCTGGGTGGTGGGAAGTGCCACCGGCGATGGCGGAACTCCCACATGCATCAAGTATCTCAACACCGACAACGAATACGACGAAAATCAGGTCCGCTACGGTGACGATATCTACGGTGGCAACTGCCCCACCGATTCCACCAAGCAGAGCGGCTTCGGCTTCGACGGCACCGACAGCATCCTCATCAACCCGGGGGAAACCTTCCTCATCGGCAAGTTCACCCACTACAACAATCCCATCTATGTTTACGGGGATCCGGAGCACAACTTCAAGCAGGTGGACCTCGATATTATCATGGATTTCAGGATCGTCTCGAGCGGCAAGACGTTCACGGGCACCGCTTCCTATACGATGAATCTGGATGAAACCCCCAACGGTGACGATCCCTGCAAGTATGAGGACCCCGAATGCGGTCCGGGCGGATGTCCCAATGAGAACGGATGCTGCGATAAGGTATGGTTCGAGAACAACGTCTCCTCCCAGACCTTTGAAATCGACGGCGTATGGTACACCCTCGAGATCACCGGATTCGTGCCGGATTGTGAAGGAAGCGCCCTCGATGCCCAGGCCGAGTTCTTCACCCGGGAAGAGGCCACCAATCAAGCATGCCTCTACGGTCGGATCATCGAGGCCGCTCCGGCGATCGATGTGACCAAAACCGCCAATCCCATCAGCCGGCCCATTCCGGGCGGGGATTTCACCTTCAACGTCAAGGTCTGCAACATCGGGGACACGGCTCTGACGATCACGAGCTTGACGGATGATATTTATGGAGACCTCAACGGCAGGGGTACCTGCGTCACCGGCCAATCCCTCGCTATCGGCGAGTGCTACGAATGTTCCTTCATCGCCACCGAAATCCACGAAACGCCGTGGAGTCAGGTGGATACCGTAACCGCCACCGCTCAAGATGACGAGGGACATGTGGTCACCGATTCGGATGATGCCCTCATCGCCGTCACTGCCGGGGGGCAAATGATCCCCAGCCTGACTCAGTGGGGGATCATCGGCATGGTGACGGCTATAGCCGCCGTGGCCATCTGGATCCTCCGCCGTAAACATGCCCGCAACATCGCCTAAGGAAATCGGGTGAAAGTCATCCTCCCAGGGGGGAAGAGAACCTCTTCCCCCTTGCAGGGGTGAATACACCGGCCCTGAGCAGATAGAGGGAGGAGCAAAATGCAAATCGTGTCCCGAACAATGGCGGCTCTTCTAGCCATCGCAGCGGTGGCAGCTATGACGTTTCTCACAGCGGGAACAGCCGCTGCGGATGCGCCGGTCATGCTTATCAACGCCGACGGCATCTGGTCGAACGCTTGCGGCGATAACGGCTGCGGCCCGACAAACGTCACATGCCTCGGATACGATAACACCGCCGATACGACCGACGAGAATCAGGTGCGATACGGCGATAATAACACCGGCCAGAGCTCATGCCCGGATAGCAAGGAAGTGCAGAGCGGATTCGGCTTTGATGGGGCCCAAAACGTCGCCATCACGCCGGGGCAGACGTTTCTCCTCGGCACCTTTACCCACTACAATAACCCCATCTATACCTACGCCGGAAACTTCAAGCAGGCGGATCTGAGCATCACCATGGATTTCAAGGTGCTTGCCACCGGCCATACCTTTTCCGGATCTGCTGAATACATCGTTCACCTCGATGAAACCCCCAATTCCGCTAACCCCTGCGAATATGTGGATCCGGAATGCGGGTCATACGGCTGCCCCAACGAGAACGGCTGCTGCGACAAGGTCTGGTTCACAGGCGATCTCGAGCCCCAGATCTTCGAGATAGACGGCGTGTGGTACACCCTCGAGATCGTCGGGTTGGTCCCCGATTGCCAGGGCGATATTCTCCAGAGCGAATACTTCACCCGTGAGAGCGCCACCAACACGGCATGCCTCTATGGCCGAATCGTGGTCGCAGCCCCCTCGATCGAAGTGACCAAGACCGCCGATCCTACGATGTTGCCCACCCCCGGCGGTGACTTCACCTTCACAGTGGATGTTTGCAATACGGGCGACCGCGACCTCATGCTTCTCAGCCTCACCGATGACAAGTACGGCGATGTCACTCAGGTGAGCGGGAAAATCACCGCCACCGATTGTCAAACCGGAGGGATCATTCCCATCGGTGATTGCTACCAATGCTCCTTCACCGTCAACGAAATCCACGATGAGTCGTGGACTCAAACGGATACGATCACTGCAACCGGTGAAGACGACGAGGGACACGTGGTCACGGATTCAGATGACGCCACCATTAGAGTCAAACCGCACGATATCCCCGTGCCCACCATGACTCAGTGGGGGATCATCGGCATGGTGACCGTTCTGGCAAGCACAGCATTCATCGTCCTCCGCCGCCGTCATCACCGGGGAAACACGGCCGTCTGAGAAACACAGTTGAATGAGAAATTCCAAGAAATAGGGAGGTGATGACTCACTCCCCTATTTCAGGCAAGGGTGCTACGATATCTCGATACGAAGTTTTAACCGTCGTTGACCGGGATTTTTACCTTGTGGTGATACGATCAAGACAAGAGTGATACCTTCTGGAGCGCCAAAGTGAAAAGACGAGGATTCTTTGCAAGCCTGCTGATGACCGCTATCTTGGCGGTAAGTGCGATCACACCGGCCTTTGCCGATCTCGATCCGCCGGTGCTCGAGCGGACCTTGACCCAACCGGAGGATTACACCATCACCGTCACAAAGACGGTCATCGGCGCTCCAACCCTTCCGAACAAGGCGGATGTGGTATTCGCGTTCGATCTAAGCGGAACCATGGGGCCCATTTTGAACGCGGCCAAACAGAAGGCCGAAACCATCATATCCCAACTGGCCATGGAAACAGGGGTCGAGATCGCCTACGGCGTGATCTCCTACGTGGATTACCCCTTCGATTACAGCGGCTCTGAGAACTGCGGATATGCCAGTGCGATGCCCTACGGATACCCCCACCTCACCGAAGACGGATATACCCTCTGCGAGGGCGACTATCCTTACCGGCTGGAGCAAGGAGTGACCACCTCAACCTCGGCGATCGTTGGCGCGATCAACGGACTCGAACTTGGGTGCGGCGGGGATTTCCCCGAATCCCACACCCGCGTTTTCCACGAAAGCCACGCCGATTCTTCCATCGGATGGCGATCGGATGCCGCCAAGAAAATCCTGATCAGCTTCAGCGATGCCTACCCGCACGACTGCAACCTGAACGAGGGCATCAGCGCGGAAGTCTGGTCCACCGGACACGATCCCGGTCCGGATAACCTCATCGGCACGGCGGATGATCTGGTTCTGCTCCAAGAGCTGGATGGGATGAAGAACGCCGGCATCACCCTCCTCGCCTGTCAGGTCAACGATGCTTATCACGATTATTGGGAAGTGTGGGCCAATCGGACGGGCGGCACAGCTTACAACATCACGGCGGGGAATTTCGAGGATACCGTCGTCGCCGCTATCAAGGCCGGCCTCTCCGGTCTCCATCTTGAAGTCACTTCCGATCCTCAGAGCTGTTCCCAGTGGATCAAGTTCGCCCCCTTGTCCGCCGATCAATTCAATGAGACGATCACCGTCCCGCTCGATACGCCACCGGGCACTTACCAACTGACCGTCGAAGCTCGCGACGAACAAGGCAACTCCTACGGCTCGCAAAGCATCACCCTCACCATCCCGGCACCGGAGGTGCGCGGACAGATCTCGGGAATGAAATACAACGACCTGAACGGTGATGGGTCCCGAACCCCCGGGGAGCCGGGCCTCAAGGGGTGGACAATCCACCTCTATAGTTCCTCGGGTGACCTTGTGGACTCCACGGTCACGGCCGCGGACGGCCATTATGCATTCACCAACTTGGAAGATGGGATTTACACGGTCACCGAAGTCGAGAAAGCGGGCTGGACCCAAACGGCGCCCGCCTCCGGTTCATACACCGTCGAGATCATCGGCGGCAGCGCTATCGAGAATCAGGACTTCGGAAACAAGCGGGAGAGCGGCCCGAACCCTGCCATCCCGGGCATCACCCTGTGGGGTGCCCTGGCGATGATGGGAATGATCGCCGGAGCCGCCATCCTCTTCATTCGGCGAAGAGCAACGGCGACAAGATAGCCACAAAAGCCCGGGCCGGTGAGCATTCAGAAGGGGGAAGATCGCGCTCTTCCCCCTTCTTTCAATTCCATCGCATGGTATAATTCGGAGAAAGCCCGGCATTTCATCGCGGAAGAGGCGATCCTCTTCGACCAGAGGATAGACACAGCGTGACCCTGTTCACCAATCTCAAAAGATTCCTCCGCCGCCAGAGCCCCATCACCCGTTTCTGCATCACTTTCTTTTCGTGCGTGCTGATCTTCGGGGCGATCTATCTGGCCCTCCGGCACAACAGTATTCTCGATCCTTTTCTGAACCTCAACGCATGGATGGCGACCGAGATATGGAATCTCTTCGGGAAATCCGCTGAAGTTTCCGGCGCCGTAGCCACATCAACCGCGTTCCGGTTCGAGGTCACAGCGGAGTGCACGAGCATCGTTCCTACCGCCATCCTGATCTCCGCTGTTCTGGCATGGCCCAGCACCCGAAAGGAGAAACTGATCGGGGCACTGGCGGGAACGGCAGCGCTATTCGTGATCAACCAAATCCGCATCCTCACCCTGTTTTACGTCGGCACATCCTTCCCCCGGTTCCTCGATACGGCCCATTACTTCGTCTGGCAAGGGCTCATCGTGCTGATCGCACTGGGTCTATGGCTGTTCTGGGTAGAGAAGATGGTTCATCCCACACCTCCACCCTCCAATACGGGCAAGCCGGAAGCAAGCTCATAACACTCAAGATGGGTGCCCGCACGGTTGACGCATCTCTCGAATTCCCTTAAAGTGGTCTAATATGGACATCACTCTGAAAGGCGTCCGTTACGATTGGTGGGGCGTTCTGGTCCTCGTCATCGCGATCTATCTCGTCATCAACCTCGTCTTGCTCCACGGCGGCGGCTTTTTCACCGTTTATGTCCTCATACCATTGCTGTGGGCGATTCTTGCCCTCACCGTCTGGCAACTGGGAACCCAGCGGCCCGCCGGCCGGGCGGGCATGCGCAGTACGATTGTCTTCATTGCAGCGGGTATCGGCCTCATTCAGATCTTCGCGATGGTATTCGCCGGAATCTTCTACAGCTTCGGCCACAGCCCCTACTCCTTCACCACTAAAAGCATCCTCCAGAATTTCTTCTACGTGACCACGGCGCTGGTGGGGATGGAGCTCAGCCGCGCATGGCTTTTGAACCACCGCCACTTCAAGAAACTCAATCTCTACGTGAAGCTCATGGCCATCGCGCTCCTCTTCACCTTCATCAGCATTCCCCTGAACACCATCACCGGTGTGAGGGCCGACCTCGAATCGCTCCAATGGATCAACTCCACGTTCTTTCCTTCGCTCGCCCAGAACCTCTTGGCGACGTACCTTGCTTTCATCGGCGGGGCTTTGCCGGCGCTCCTTTACCGCGGATTCCTACAATACTTCATGTGGTTTTGCCCGATACTCCCGGACCTCGAATGGGTGACCGAAGGATTCATCGGCACGGGAATCCCCGTGGCCGGGCTGATCGTCATCGAAGCGCTCCATCCGGGCCGGGGGGAGAGGGCGAAAATCAAGAGGAAAATCCGTTCCCGGTCCAAAGGAAAAACCTATGCGGTGATCGGATGGAGTGTCACGGCCGCGATCGTACTGGGGATGGTGCTGTTCTCCACCGGAACCTTCGGATTCAAGCCGACCGTTCTGGTCAGCGGAAGCATGCAGCCGGCGCTGGACGTTGGGGATATCGTGTTGGTCAAGAAAGTGAATCCGCAGGCCATCCGGGAAGGTGATATCATTAAGTTCAAGGAAAGCGAAGGAACTTCCGTCATCCACCGGGTCGTCGCTATCAACAATGAAGAAGGCCAAAGGACTTTTCAGACCAAAGGCGATGCCAACAGTGAGCCGGACCGTGACCCGGTTTACGAATACCAGATCGAAGGGCGGGTCATCTATACGATCCCCAAGCTGGGGTGGGTCTCGATCGGCATCAAGGAGCTTCTGGCCGAATAAGGGCATTGCGCTCCGAAGCGTAAGAGGCCTATTATTCTAAAAAGGGAAGGAATCTCATGAAACTCCGGCACTCCCATAAAGACAGCGGGGCGCAGTCACCGAGACGTTTGCGCATCCCCTTCGTCATTCCGGCATCCCTCCGGATCGGAGGGGCAATCGTGCTGACAATCGGGCTCGTCCTCTCGATCGTATTCTGGTGGCAAGCGTACAGCGATGATCCGGGCCCGCCCATCATCCAAACCACCGAAAGCACTCTCTTCAGCGCCACCGACACGGCATCGCTCGATTATAATGTGCATCTCAAGCCCAACATCCTCTATGATCAAACGGTCCTCGAATCCGGGCAAACGTACTTCAGCAAACTGATCGATTACCTTGATATCTCCGCCGCCTACCAATTCTCCGCGGACAAGCCGGCTCAAATCAAAGGGAGCTACAGCGCCGCCCTCGTCCTCGAGGGGGAAAACATCCCACAGAAGAAATTCCCCATCCCGCTCGGCACACCGAAGGGGACCCTCTCTTTCGACCATTCGGCAAACCTCACCTATGTGGTTTACCTCAAGCCGAACAGCCTTTTCAATACGCCGACCCTTGGGCCCGGGGGAGTATACTTCGCTAGCATCGTGGACCACATCGCGGTGATCGGTTCATACCAACTTCAGGCCAGCGCCCTCTCCCAGAGCACCGGCACCCTCGAAATCATCGCCCGCGTGAAGGCGGAAGGCTACTGGGAGAAATCGCAAACGATTCTCCCCAAAACGGAGTTCGATGCGGGGGGATTGACGGCCTCGCGGGTGGAAAATTTCGATATCGATCTCAAAGCCTATCAGGACTTCGCGGAGCGCGTGAACGATGAACTGGGCATCAACCCGCGGAAGATGGACCTCTTCATCGAGTTCACCGTGGACTATCACGGCAAAACAGCGGAAGGGGACACCCACGATGTCCTCGCACCCACACTGGTCATCCCGCTCAACAGCACGATGTTCGCCATCGGGGGTGAACCGACCCGGCAGAACTCGGGGCTCGTCCAGTCCGTCTCATCGGTATCTTATCAAACCGAGTTCACCGCTACCGGAAAAGACGCGGCCTATGCCCATAACTTCAAAGTGAATCTCGCCCCGTACCAAGATATGATCGCCACCATAGCGGATCAAACGGGCGTCTCCGTGAAGAACCCGCAACTGCGCCTCACGTTCGATGTGGACGTTTCCATCACGAGCGAAAACGGCGCCCTCACGGATAGGCTTTCGCCCACACTCATCATCCCTCTAGGTGCACCGACATTTGAGATCAAAGGAACGCCTAAACAAACGAGCACCAAACCGATTCGCCAAGTGAACACCATCACCATCCCGCCCCCTCCGGATCGGGGCAGCGGCGGCCAGATGACCTCCGTGATCGTCTTCGCCGTCATCCTTGCGGGGTTCGTCGCCCTCACTCGCAACAAACCCCGTCCCACCATGGATCCCACGGAGAAGCAAGCGGCTTCCCTCCGGAAGAAGTACGGCGACCGCATGATCGACGCCGGGCCCATTCCTCCCACCATGACCGCAGAATGCATCATCCCCGTCCGATCTCCGGAAGATCTTGAGAAGCTTGCCGATCAGCTCGGCAAGCTCATCATTCATCAGGCCCCGACACAACCCGGGGAGACCCATATCTACTACATCATCGACGGCTCTACCCGATACGAGTATTCTCTAAGCAACAAATCTCAAATCTAAAATCGAATGGAGCGAACCATCATGAGGAAATTGCTCTTGTGCATCGGACTGGCATTGTTACTCGCCTCCGGCGGGGTGGGCGGATGCGGGGGCTCCGATAAGTCATCCCCCTCCCCCACACCCCAAACCCCATCCCCGACGGGCCAGACCGCTTCGCGAAACCACAAAGGCATGGATAGCTCCCTCCATCTCGATGGGAAATTCATCGCGTCCAACGTCATCTTCGAATCCGGTACCCGCACGGCCTCCCTCAAGGCCAAGATCGAAGTCGAGATCACGGGGGAAAGCGTGGACGTCCCGTTCCTCAACACCGGGGCACAGAGCTTTGCGGGGATCGTGATCGGCAACCGGATCTCCGGAAACATCGAGACCACCGTCTCGCGATACACCGGCAGCGGCGCACCGAAGCTCCCCTTCACAGTACCCGAGGACATTGAGTCCTATCTGAGGCCGGAGCCTAACATCGAGTCCGACGACGCCCTTATCAAGCAAACTGCGGATGAGATCGCTTTTGCCAAGGCCAACGCTTGGCTGACCGCCGGTGCCATCGCGGAGTGGATTCAAAAGAACATCACCCCCGACCCGGAAGCTTCCGTCGGCGCCAAAGAGGCCCTCGCTTCCAAGAAGGGGGACTTCACCGCCCAGAGCTTGCTCACGATCGCGATGTGCCGCGCCGTGGGCATCCCCGCCCGGCTTGTAGGGGGTCTGGCCTATACGGATGGAAAGTTCGCCCAGCACTACTGGATGGAGTGCTACATGGGCGATGCGGGATGGATTCCGATGGATCCGGCGCTGGGGCAATACGGTTGGGTTGACGCCTCTCACATCCGCCTATTCCGCAGCGGCGCCATTGCTACGTTGAATTCGATCGAGGTGATCAGCTATACCACCATGCCGAAGCCTCCGGAAGGGGAGAAAGGCCTCCTTCTCGCGCCCGAATGGATGAGACGTTTCTCATTCGTTGAAAGTGGCACGGAGGTTCTTCGGAACCAATACGAAGTCACCACCGTGCGGGAAGAGAGCGGCAATACCATCTACACGATGCGCTCGGAGCTTCACCTCAAGCCCGTGCATGCTTGCAAGGCAACGGATGCCATCGTGATCCTCGAGATAGACGAGGGCGGCAATCCCATCTCGTACCGGACGGAGAGGCTCGAGATCGGTTCGGGCTGAGGGAAGAAGGAGCAGTCGGTCGACTGCCGCATCAGCGAGAATACGGCCCATACCTCCGTCACGAATCTCAAGACGAAGCAAACCATCGACAGGGATATCCAACTTCTGCAACCGCGGACGGTGATCCTCTCGGATCTGGAGATCGCTTGGGCGGAGATCGGCTGGTGGGATCTCATGTATCAGGCCGGCCCGCCGCAGGCCGGCGCTTCATACAACGTGCCGGTCTTCTATGCCGATAGCTTCCAGACGGCCACGGTAACGATCAGCGTCAGTACGGCCCAGAAGGAGATCACTGCGGGGGGTAAGACCTACTCGGTGTTCACGTGCACGGTGCCTCAGCTCAAGAGCATCCATTACGTCACGAGCGAAGGGCAATTGGTGAGAGTCGAGAACACGGAGAAGAACATCATCGCCGATCTAGTGGAAGCGGTGACCCCTTAGAAGAAGTCGGCGACCTTCACTACAGGGTTCTGCCGGCGGCCTCCACAAAGGGCCGGAGCTCCTGCATCAGTCGGACGAACTGATCGGGGTAGAGGGATTGTTTGCCATCGGAGAGGGCCTCTTTGGGATTCCGATGCACCTCGATGAGGAGTCCATCCGCCCCACACGCCACCGCCGCCTTGGCCATCGGCGCCACAAAGTCCCGGACACCCGTTCCGTGAGATGGATCCACAATGACCGGCAGATGGCTGTGCTGTTTAATGAAAGGGATCGCGTTGAGATCGAGGGTATTTCGCGTAGCCGTTTCGAAGGTTCGGATGCCCCGTTCGCAAAGGATCACGTTCGGGTTCCCCTCGGAGACGATGTACTCCGCCGCGAGCAACAAATCCTCCACCGTGGCCGCCATGCCGCGCTTGAGGATCACGGGTTTCCGGCTGCGCCCCAGTTTGGTGAGAAGGCGGAAATTCTGCATGTTCCGGGCACCCACCTGAAAAGCATCGGCCCACCGTCCCACCGTACCCACATCCCCCGCCTCCAACACCTCCGTGACCACCGGCAGGCCTGTCCTCTCAGAAGCCTCCCGCAAGATGTGAAGTCCCTTCACGCCCAGACCCTGAAAACTGTAGGGGCTCGAACGCGGCTTATAGGCCCCCCCGCGGAGGCAGTGAGCCCCCGCCATCTTCACCGCCTCGGCGGTGGCGAACATCTGATCGCGGCTCTCGACCGCACACGGCCCGGCGATCACCGTAAACCGCTTTCCGCCCACGGGCACGCCGCCGATCATCACCACCGTGTCCTCCGGATGCATCTCGCGGCTCACCAATTTGTACGGGGTGAGGATCGGGGTGACCCGCTCAACGAGCGGGTGGCTCTCTAAATGAAGCCCCGCCAGAACCCGCTCATCGCCGATCGCGCCAAGGACGGTGCGCTCAACGCCCGGGAGATACAACGGCTTGAGCCCGAGGGCGCTGATCTGCCCGATGATCTCATCCGCATCTTTCTTGGTCGCCGCAGGCTTCAGAATGATGATCATAGAAGCTTGCTCCGCTCACTCTTCGGTCATGTGATTCGGGAGGGAAGGGCTCCAAATCATAACCCCCTAGGAGGCATAGAACAGCTCGATTTCGAAGATGAGGGTCGAATTTGCCGGGATCTGCCCCCTGGGTTGATCGCCGAAAGCCATCTCCGGCGGGATCACCAGTTGCCGCTTGCCCCCCACTCGCATCGTGCCGATCCCCTCATCCAATCCAGAAAAGACCTCCCCTTCGCCGATGAGAAAGCCGAGCGGCTTTCCGCCCTCCGCAGAGCTCTCGATTCGGGTGCCATCGGCCAGCCACAGGGTATAGTGGATCACCACAAACTGCCCCTTCTGTAGCTCCGGCCCATCACCCACACGGATATCGTAATACTTGAGACCGCTCGGGGTGATCACATAGTCGCCCTCGGCGACGGGAGTCCGTTCGGTCATCTCCGGCGGCGGCACAATTGCCAGCAATTCCACTTCGATCTTCAGAACAGCGCCGGGGGGAATATCGGGAGGCATGCCCTGCTCGCCGAAAGCCAGCTCCGGCGGCAATATCAGTTGACGCTTTCCCCCCACCTTCATCGTCGAAATTCCCTCATCCAACCCGGGAAACATATCGCCCGTTCCGATGGCGGAAATCTGGGGGGATCCCGCATCATCCGTGCCCCCAAGCTGGGTCCCATCCATCAGCCAGCCGGTGAAATTGAACACCACCGCATCCCCGTTTTTGGGGGAATCTCCACTCCCAACAACCAGATCATAGTACTTGAGACCGCTCTCCGTGATCTGATATGCATCCTCCGGTACCGCTTCCGGCTCCGAATGGAGCACGGAGATCAGTTCCACATCGAAGATCAGGGTGGCGTTTGGCGGGATCACATTCCCCGCTCCGGCAGCGCCGTAGCCGAGGTCCGGCGGAATGATCAGCTTGGCCTTGCCGCCCTCTCGCATGAGCGCGATCCCTTCATCCCAACCTTTGATCACCGACCCCTTGCCGATCCGGAAGGAAAACGGTTTGCCGCGATCCAAGGAGCTATCGAACTTGGTGCCGTCCACCAGCGTGCCCGTATAGTGGACCTTGACCAGATCCCCCCGCTGGGGCATCGGACCGGTACCGGCTTGCACCTCGATGTATCTGAGCCCGGATGCCGTAGTGATCCCGCCCTCAGGAATGCCCGTTGCCGCCGTTGGCGATGGGGTTGCTTTCGTCCCCCCTCCCCCACCACAAGCAACGAACACGCTTGCAACCAGCAAGAGGAGAACCACTGGCAAACACGTTCTGAATATTCCTTTCACGATCACTCCTTTCCACATTGCCCACTTACTTCCGGCACATGCCCTCATCATAGGTACGGCTCCCGCCGTTGTCAATCCGGCTTGCCCCCAACTAGCGGAAGACAAAGTACCAGAGGACGGCCGCGATCTCCCCCGCAATAATCAGCCAAAACAGGGACTGGAACACCAGTTTGTCGGTTTTATGGCGGAAGAGGATCATCCCCACGGCCCCTCCCCCTCCCCCACCCCCCAGCACGATCCCCAAGAGCACCGCCTCCGGCACCCGCACCCACCGCCCCCCCACAAGCGCGATCAGCTTATCCAGTCCGAAGAACACCAACCCCACCCCGTTCACCGCGATCAGCCACGCCGCAAGCCAATCCAGAGAGTACAGGACCCGCAGCGCCACCATTCCACCCACCGCCAACCCCAGTGCGCCGATTCCATACCATTGCAGAAAAATCACCGCTTTACCCCGACGCCCTTGAACCAAGTATAGAAGAAGGTGCCGTCCTGAGGCCTTCCCGACCGCTCCAAATCCGCGATGCCCTTTTGCCATGCCGCCCGATCCACGATGCCAAGCTCGATCGCGCGTTCACGCGCCGTTTCCACCATGGGGACAATGATCTTGTTGACCACGCCGTCCAGAAGCTCCGGATTCCGGCCGTCGGCATAAACCCATCTGGGCGCCACATCCTTCACCTTGAACCCCGCCTCCAGAAGCAAGGGATACAACCCCCGCCCGATCAGCGGGTCGTGCCCGAGGAGCCCCTGCACGGTGATAAGACTCCGCCAAACCTTGAGGGATTCCGCCGTCTCCGGATGCCAGAAACAAGAACCGTGATCGCCTTCGATCACCGTGATGCTCCCCCCGCGCTTCAATACACGCTTCAACTCTCCGAGCGCTCCCAGAGGATCATCGAGGTGCTCGAGGACAAAGCAAACGAACACGTGATCGAACGTTTCTTCTTCGAACGGCAAGGCCATGATATCGGCCACTTGAAAGCGCACATTATCAAAGCCGCGGAGCGTCGGATCCTTCTTTGCCTCTTCGATGGAGGCCGCCGAGATATCCACGGATACAAACTGAGCTCCCGGATTTCTTCGGGCCAGAACGGCCGTCTGCCCCCCGACCCCACACCCGGCCTCCAACACCCGGCATCCCGCCGGATATTCGGTGCCGCTGTGAAGCAAATCCTCCAGAATACCCGATTGTTCCCGCAGCCGCTGCGTCTCCCGCGGCGAATAACCGTGCACGTACTTGACCATGCAAACCCACCGCTACAAGAGAATCATGCCCAGCTTTTGAAGCTGAGCCGCCCGGACACGAGCTTCCGGCACATACTTCTCGAGCTCATCCCAGAAAGCCCTGCCGTGGTTCTTCACCCGCGTATGCACGAGCTCATGCAACAGCACATAGTCCATGAGCTCGCTCGGAAGGCGGGCCAGATTCACATTCAGGCTGAGGTTGTTGGCCTCCGAGCAACTTCCCCAGCGGGTCCGTTGCGAGCGCACCGTCACCCGATTGTACGTGAACCCGTGCCTCGCCGCCAGCGCTTCCAACCGCTCGATGATCTTTCGCGCGGCGCCGTTTCCATCCCCATCATCGCTGAGAAGCGGAATGCACTCTGCCCGAAGCGCCTCGAGCTCCCGTCTCCGCCGCTCGATCCAGTCCTTTCTGGCCTTCACGAATCCCTCGGCCTTCTCGAGCGAGAGACCGCGGGGGACCGTCACCCCCACCCCTTCGCGAAGCGAATAGCACAGCCGCAACCGCCGGGCCCGCCGATTCACCGTGAACCGCACCGGGCCGATGCCCTCGATCTCGATCAGCTTGGATTCCCTCACCACGCCCCCTTCACGCTTTCGAACGCCCCATCACCCGCTGCTCGATCAGATCGGCCAGAGCCCGAACATCCGCGGGGGAATATCGCGGAAAGCCGCAAGCCGCCGGCTCATCGCTCACGATGGCCAGCACCTCCTCCGGCGAGGAAACGAGTTCCTCGTTTGCACCCCGATGGACCTCGATTTTCGGGGCCTTCGAGCGCTTGAACCCCTCGGCCAAAACGATATCGAACTCATCCCCCAGAAAGCGCGCGATCTCGTCCGGCGCCCAATCGTGATCGGCGATCCGGAACACAGCGATTTTCCGGGCGGAGCTCAGCACCGTACAATCGGCGCCGGCACGGGCATACCTCCATGAATCCTTCCCTTCCGTATCCAGATCCGGATCATGACCGGTATGCTTGACGGCCGCAACGCGGTACCCCCGCCGCTTGAGCTCCGGGATCAGCTTTTCCAGAAGCATCGTCTTGCCCGCACCCGATCTTCCCACAATGCACACAACCGGCGGCATCTATTCCTCCACGGGCCAATCCAGCATATGGACTTCCACCCGATCGCCCCTGCGCACCTCCCGAACATCTTCGGGGACGATGACGATCCCGTTGGCCTCGAGCATCGAAGTGAGGAGTCCCGCCCCCTGCGGCCCGGCCAGACGAACGCGGTAATGCTCGCCTTCGCGCCGGACCACCGCCTTCGCGTAGAGCCGGAGGCCCCCGGGATTGGCGAAATCACTTTCACAGATAGCGGTGATGATGGGTCCCTTCAAATCCTTTCTGCCCAGCATCTTGAGAATCGCCGGGCGCACGGATTCCTCGAAGGCGATCATGCACCCCACCGGATTTCCGGGCAATCCGAAATGGGGGATGCGCCTTCCCCCTTTCTCGAGAATGCCGAACACGAGGGACTTCCCCGGCCGCATCCGCACCCGATCGAAAGAGACCGAGCCGTGCTCGGCGAGGGCTTCCCGGATCAGATCGCGATCCCCGCCCGCCGCCCCCCCCGAGGTGATGAGCATATCCGCTTCCATGGCGGAGCACATCTTCGCCCCGAGATCGGCCCGCTCATCGGAGGCGATGCCCAGAAGGCGCGGGATTCCCCCGTATCGCATGACCTGAGCGGCCAGCGCATAGGCATTGCTGGAATAGACCTTTCCCGGCGGGAGAGGAAAGCCGATTTCCGCAAGCTCATCGCCGGTAGCTAGAACGGCTACGACCGGCCGCCGGATCACCCGAATCTGCGCCCGCCCGATGGAGGCCAGAACCCCGATCTCCTGAGGCCGAATCACCGTTCCCTTCGCCAGAACCCGATCGCCCCTATGCACATCCCCCCCCGCCCTGCGGATGTGCGCCCCCTTTTTCGGCTCGACCGTCACCCCGATTTGCCCCTCCCCCCCCCCTTCGAGCGCATCCTCGCACGGGGTCACCGCATCCGCGCCCTTCGGCCCGGGCGCGCCGGGCACGAGCCCCCCCCCCCCCCCCCCCA
>Ga0123519_10000454_pt1 | contig 72395 bp, 58 predicted proteins | sample YelNatPaOPRAMG02_FD_87396 | JGI IMG/M metagenome (GOLD analysis project Ga0123519, IMG submission 87396) | Hot spring microbial communities from Yellowstone National Park - Yellowstone National Park OP-RAMG-02 (version 2) | ecosystem: Environmental > Aquatic > Thermal springs > Hot (42-90C) ...
CGTGGACGCGCACCCTGCAAATCGCCCGAGCGGTGTGCGCTCAGGTGGTCGTGTTCCAGTGTCCTGCCCGTTTCACCCCGACATCGGAGCATGTCTCCCATCTTCGGGCTTTTTTCCAACATATCGAGCGCGATAACCTGGTGCTGGCATGGGAACCGCGTGGCGACTGGCCGGATGAGCTGGTGCGTTCCCTGTGTCGCGAGCTGGACATCATCCACTGTGTGGACCCCTTCCAGCGCCTACCTCTGCACGGCACACCCGCCTACTTCCGGTTGCACGGCCGGACGGGCTATCGCTATCAGTACACCGATGAGGACCTGCAGCAGATCTATGATTGGTGCAGGCAGCACGCATCCGCCTATTGTCTGTTCAACAACGTGGCGATGTGGGAAGATGCACTGCGCTTTCAGCAGATGATCGGGATGAAACAGTGAGCTCTGTTCCGCGCACGAAGGTGCTCTGGATAAAAGAGGAATACCTCCATCACATCCTGAGCGGCCGCAAGACCGTCGAAGTGCGCGTCGCCTATCCGAACATCAGCCGATTACAACCGGGCGATGTCTTGTTGCTGAACGAACGCCATCGCTATCGCATCACCGCCATACGCCGGTATCCCGACTTCGCCGCGATGGTCGCCGCCGAAGACCCCGCCGCAATTGCGCCGGACTTGCCGGATCGCTCCGCTTTGCTGGATGCCTGCCGTGCCCTGTATTCACCGGAGAAGGAACAATTGGGGGTGGTTGCCCTGGAAATCGCGCCGGAGCAGGATAGCATTTGAAAGGACAAGCTTCTCTGCCGTTAAGGAGATCGGGAAATGGCCTGTTTGCTGGGAATTGACCTGGGCACATCTTCAGTGAAAGCCCTGTTCGTGGATCAGGAAGGGCATACGCTCGGCATAGGTAGTGCCGAGTACCCCGTCCTGATGCCCCAACCGGACTACGCCGAGCAGGATCCAGAGACATGGTGGCAATGCACCGCAACGGCGGTGCGGCAGGCTCTGGCAGCTGCGCGATCGCACGAGGTTGCCGCTATCGGCCTCTCCGGCCAGATGCACGGCACCGTGTTGTTGGGTGAGGATGGGCGTTTGCTCGCCCCGGCGATCATCTGGCCCGACCGGCGCAGCCGGGCTCAGGTGCACGAGGTCACCGAGCGGATAGGCGCCGCGCGCCTGATCGAGATCGCCGGCAGTCCGGTTGCCACCGGTTTCCAGGCGGCGACCCTGCGCTGGATCCAACAGGAGCAGCCCGATGTGTGGCGGCAGGTGCGTCGCATTCTGCTGCCTAAGGATTATCTGCGCTGGCGAATGGTCGGCGAACCATTTTACACCGATCCCAGCGATGCCGCTGGCACCCTGTTGCTCGACACCCGTACGCGCAACTGGTCACCTGTGATATTGGAAACGCTCGGGCTGGACACAACCCAATTGCCGGAGGTGAGACCCTCAACGACAATCGGCGGTGCACTGACCCGCCAGGCGGCAGAACACCTGGGGTTGCAGCCAGGGATACCGGTCATCGTCGGGGCAGCCGACACGGCCAACAGCGCACTCGCCAGCGGGGTGGTCTCCCCGGACACGTTGCTTCTGACGATCAGCACAGGTGGTCAGCTGGTGTTGCCCTCAGAGGAGGTCCGCGTCGACCTGCGAGGACGCATTCATACGTTCTGCAGCGCTCTCGAGCCGAAGCCAGGACAGGCGGGTTGGTACCAGATGGCAGCTACGCTCAACGCGGGAATGGCGCTACGCTGGCTGCGTGATCATGTGTTTGCGCTGACAGCACCGGATGCCTATGTCCAGATGGGCCGCTGGGCGGAGAGCGTACCGCTGGGTGCACGCGGCTTGCTGTTCCTGCCCTATTTATCCGGCGAACGTTCTCCGCATATGGATCCCACAGCGCGGGGAATGTTTCTGGGCCTCAGCATACGCCACGGGCGTGCAGAGATGGTGCGTGCGGTGATGGAGGGTGTAGCGTTCTCTTGCTATGATGCTTATCGTGTGTTAATGGAATTAGGAGCACACCCCAGTCGGATGATTATGGCCGGTGGCGGCGCCCGCAGTTCGCTCTGGCAGCACATTGTCGCCGATGTGTTCAACTTGCCTGTGCATCGCCTGGCGATTGCCGAGCAATCGGCGCTCGGCGCGGCGATCCTCGCCGGTGCCGCCATCGGATGGCACCGGCCGGGCGAGGCGGCATCCCGCTGGGCTGCCTGCGATGCCCCCATCGAGCCCGATGCGCGCCATCACGCGGACTATCAGGCGCTGCTCGAGATATTCCGCTCCGCCTACCTCAAGCACCGCGATGATTTTGAGATGCTGATTCGGTACAACCGCTGAGCACCATCTCTCACCGCAGAAAGCGTGGGGACGCAGGGATTTTTCCAGGTATAGGGAGCGGCGACCCAACCGCGCGTCAATCTCCCAGCAGGCGGAGCAGCTCGGCGTACTCCTCATCCGGCATACCGAACCAGTTTTCCGGCTGCGGGAATTGCCGGCCGGTCACCTCCGCGACATATTGCTTCAAACCGTCCAGGATCACCCGGCCGGCGTCGCCGTACACCTTGGCCATGCGCGGCTTGAACTTGGGATACAGGCCAAACATATCGTGGTAGATGAGCAACTGCCCGTGCGCGTGGGGCCCGGAACCCAGGCTGATAATGATGCAATTCTTGGCGCGCTCCGTAATGAGCCGGCAGACACGGTCGGGCACCATCTCCAGCAGGATAGCGAAGGCACCGGCCTCTTCCAAGATTTTGGCATCTTCCACGATTTTCTTCGCCTGTTGGGCAGCGCGCCCCTGCACCCGAAAACCGCCCAACGCGCCGGCACTTTGGGGCGTCAGACCCAGATGCCCCATCGTCGGAATGCCGCACTTCACGATCGCCGCGACGCGGTCGGCCATCTCCGCGCCTCCCTCCAGCTTGATGGCGTCACATCCCGCCTCGGCCATGAAACGCCCGGCGTTGCAAATGGCAACCTCCACCGAAGGCTGGTAGCTCATATAGGGCATATCGCCGATCAACCATGAGTGGGGATTCCCCCGACGCACCGCCTGAGCATGGCGGATCATGTCCTCCATGGTGACAGGCAAGGTGGTGTCATAACCCAGCATTGTCATGCCCAGGCTGTCACCCACCAGCACCATGTCGATGCCTGCCTGATCCTGGAAGTATGCCGTGGGATAGTCATAGCAGGTCAACATTGTGATGGGCACGCCCTCGGCGACCTTTTGGAACAGCATGGGAAGCGTCACACGTTTTCGTTCCGCCATTGAAAAACCTCCAAGGAATGTCTAACCGCGTGTGTTTACCAACACTACACCCGCCAACGCCAAACCACCGCCGGCCAAAGCTGTCACTGCAGGTATCTCACCCAGCCACAGCCAGGCGATCAGGATGGCAAGCGGCGGTATCAGGTAGAGAAAGCTGGAAAGGCTGCTGGCCGTCGCCCGCGCCAGCGCATAGCTCCAACCGATATACCCCAATGCGCCGGGGAAAATACCCAGGAACATCACCGCCAGTGTGGCGTCGCGGGAAGCCACGCGCATGCCATCAAACAGGCCCGGTGCGAAGACGAACAGAAAGGCGGTGCCCGCCCAGATAGCATAGGCCGTCACGTTCAATGCGCTGTATCTGGATAGCAGCGATTTGATCAGGTTGATATACATGGAGGCAGAGATCGCCGCCATCAAGGGCAGAAGAGCTTTCACGTCAAAGCTCATGGAGCTGCCGTCACCACCGATGGCGATCATCGCAGCCCCACAAAAGCTCAACACAATACCGGCCCAGCCCCATAGCGTCAGACGCTCTTTGAGCACAAACATGGCCAATAGAGAGGTGAAGATAGGAGAGGTAGCCACGAGGAGACTGGCTGCGCCTGCCGCAACTGTTATCTCACCGTAATTTAGCGCAACATTGTATACCGTGAAGCCAAAAAACCCGGCGAGGATAATCTGCGGGATGTCTTGCCGCTTTGGCAAAGGTTGCCGTGTGGCAAGCATATAGATCGCCACTACGACAGAACTGATAAGATAACGTAAAAGCGCAACATGACCAGGTGCATAATCGGCCACCGCTACGCGGATGGCAGCAAAAGCAGATGCCCATGTCAGGATGACAAAGCACAAAACCATGAGAGCTTGTAAATCGAGTTTGGACTTTGTCACCGCGATGAATCTCCAACGCCTATCCTGATTTGTGCACCAGTTATACCATCTTTCTTGGCGAGTGTCCAAGTGTGAGGTGGATAAGAATCAAAACTTCGAATCACTTGACTTTTCTTTCATTTTATGATACAATGAAAAAGAATAAAAGGAATTTGTGGATAGACTGGATGTCTGAACAAATAGTTCGCGATCTCTACTTGGAAGAACGCCGCGCGCGTATCCTGGAACACATCACCCGCACAGGCCGCGCTTCGGTAGCGGAGCTCAGCCGCCGGTTCGGCGTCTCAGAAGTGACCATTCGCGCCGATCTGCAGGCGCTGGCGGAGCAGAATTTGATCGTGCGCACCCACGGCGGTGCCGTCCCGGCCAATAATCAGCTGCTCGACGAATTGTCACTCACCATCCGCCGCAAGCGTCAGGTGTTGGAGAAAAGCCGTATCGGTCAGGCAGCAGCGGAACTGATCTCCAATGGAGATGCCATTTTCTTGGACAGCAGCAGCACAGCATTGGCGATTGCCCATCACCTGCGCCATCACCGTGACGTGACCATTATCACCAACAGCTTAGCGATCGCCTCTGACATGTTAAGCGTGCCCGGTGTGACGGTGGTTATGCCCGGCGGTACAGTGCGCCGGGACACTGCCTCGCTGGTGGGTACCGATGGACTTGGCATGCTGGCACGCTTCAACATCGAAAAGGGATTCTTCGGGGCGCATGGCCTCAACCTTCCTGAGGGCCTGACCGATGTGAGCAGCGCCGAGGCAGAAGTCAAACGTCCCATGGTCGCCATGTGCCGTCAGGTTATCGCCGTGCTCGACGCCACAAAATGGGGACGGGTAGGCCTCGCTTCATTTGCCAGCCCTGAGGAAATCGACTGTGTCATCACCGACCAACATGCCCCGGCTAACCTGGTGGAAGCAGTGCGCGCGCTAGGCATTCGCGTTATTCTTGTGTAACTGGTAGAACAATCGGGTTCTCATAGCCCAGACCATTATTTTGTGGAGGACATATGGCAACAACAACAGAACAGTCTCATGTGGAGGCAGAACGCATCTCAGCTTTGATCGAGGAGCAAGGCCTGACCAAAGAAGATTTAATGACCGCCTTGCGCCAGATCATGGAAATTCGCGCATTTGAAAACAACATTGCCAACCTGTTGGGCAAAGCGGTGCTGAGAGGGGCATCGCACCTCTACGCCGGACAGGAGGCAGTAGCGGTTGGAGCGGTCAGCGCCTTGCGTGACGATGATCTGATCACCAGCACGCATCGCGGCCACGGTCACGCCCACGCCCATGGGGACAAGGTGGCCAAGACCCCTGAGGCGAAGCAAGAGCACTTCAACAAGATGATGGCGGAGGTGCTCGGCAAAGCCACCGGCTACTGTAAGGGCAAAGGCGGTTCGATGCACATCGCCGACGTGGAGCATGGCAACCTGGGTGCCACCGGCATCGTGGGCGGCAACATCCCGGTGGCGGTCGGTGCCGCGCTTGCCCAAAAGCTGATGGGCACCGACCGTGTGGTGCTGTGCTTCTTCGGTGATGGCGCCGTCAACACGGGCAATTTCCACGAGGCGCTCAATATGGCGAGCTTGTGGGACCTGCCTGTGGTCTTCGTAGCTGAGAACAACCTGTACGCCATGTCCGTGCCATGGCGCAAAGCGAGTAAGATTTCCAGCATTGCCCATCGCGCATGTGCCTACGGCATTCCCGGCGAGACGGTGGATGGCATGGATATGTTGGCCGTGCGCCGCGCGGTCTCCAAAGCGGTCGAGCGGGCACGTCGTGGCGAGGGCCCCACGGTCATCGAAGCGATTACGTACCGCTATTATGGTCACTCACACTCCGATCCGCGCGTCTATCGCACGCGCGAGGAAGAGGCAGAATGGCGCAAGCGCGATCCCATCATCGTTCTAAAGAATGCCATGCAGAGTATCAATTGGCTGACCGAAGAGGAGTTCGAACAACTGGATGAGGCCGCGCAGCGCAAGCTGGAAAAAGCGATGGAGTTCGCCACCAACTCGCCCGACCCCTCGCCGGATGAGCTGTGCACGGATGTGTATGCCCCCTCACCATGGACTCAGGCGGACATTGAGGCAGAGCGCGCCCTGCGCGAGCGCGTGCGTAACGATCCCAATATGCGCCAGATTTCCTACGCCCAGGCGCTCCAAGAAGCGATGCGTGAGGAGATGCTGCGCGATAAGCGCGTCTTCATTATGGGTGAGGATGTTGGCCTTTATGGCGGTGCCTATGGTGCCACGCGTGGTCTCTACCAGGAGTTCGGTGAGTGGCGCGTGATCGACACCCCCATCTCCGAAGCGGCCATCGGCGGCGGCGCCGTGGGTGCCGCCATGGCAGGCATGCGCCCCATCGCTGAGATCATGTACGTGGACTTTACCCCGCTGGCGATGGACCAGATTGCCAACCAGGGTGCCAAAAACCGTTATATGTTCGGTGGCAAAACCACGGTGCCAATGGTCATCCGCACCGAAGGGGGGGCCGGTCGCGCCATCGCCGCACACCATTCGCAGAGCCTGGAATCGCTCTGGACACACTTCCCGGGCATCTATGTGGTGATGCCCGCTACCCCCTACGATGCCAAGGGGCTGCTCAAGGCGGCCATCCGCGACGACAACCCGGTGATGTTTATCGAGCACAAGATGCTCTATCGCGAGAAGGGCCCTGTGCCGGAGGAGGAATATGTCATCCCGTTGGGCGTGGCCGACATCAAGCGCCCCGGCAAGGACATCACGCTGGTGACCTACTCGCGCATGGTTCTGCGCGCCCTGGAAGCAGCCGAAATCCTGGCCAAAGAAGGGATCGATGTGGAGGTTATCGACCTGCGCACCCTCAAGCCCCTCGACCTGGAGACGATCATCACCTCGGTCAAGAAGACCGGTCGCTTAGTGGGGGTGACGGAGGCGTACGAGAACACCAGCTTCATCAACGAGGTCATGGCGCAGGTAAACGACCACGCCTTTGACTGGCTGGATGCACCGATGGTGCGCGTCGCCGCAGCGAATGTGCCCGTGCCGCGTGCCGAGGTGCTGGAGGATCTGGCCATCCCGAATGTGAACCGCATCGTCGAAGCGTGCAGAAAGGTGGTGCGCTGATGGCCGAGGAGTTCTTCATCCCCAAGCTGGGTCAGACGGTCGAAGAGGTCACCATACTGGGCTGGAAAGTGGAAGATGGCCAGCGCGTCGAACAGGGCGAACCGGTGCTGGAAGTGGAGACCGATAAGGCGGTCTTCCCGGTGGAAGCGAACGCCTCAGGATACATCCATCTGGGCCCCTACAAGGCAGGCGACGTGGTGCCGGTGCTGACCGTGGTCGCCGTCATCGGCAAAAAGGACGACAAATTCGAGGTGAAAGGAGCAGCTGCTGCGCAACCGGAGGCGCAAGCAGCTGCGGCGGCAGCACCTGCCGAAGCAGCTCCGGCAGCCGCCGCTCCCGAAGCGCCGGCAACGGGTAAAGTGTTTGCTTCACCGCGCGCGCGTCGCTTGGCTGCTCAGGAGGGGGTGGATCTGCGCCTGGTCACGCCCACCGGCGGAGGTGGGGTGCGCGTTGCCGAACGCGATGTGCGCGCTTATCTGAGCGCGATGCCCAAAGCCACTCCCGTGGCACAGCGAATGGCCGCCGAAGCCGGCATTGATCTGCGCCAGGTGGTGGGCACCGGTCCGGGCGGCAAGATCACCCGTGAAGACGTGGAGCGCGCCATTCAGGCGGCAGCGCCGGCGGTACCTGCTGTGCCAACCCCGGTCGCGCCATCTCCGGCGCCCACGCCCGCTGTGCCAACCCCGGTCGCGCCATCTCCGACGCCCGCCGCGCCGGCTGGGCCACTCCCTGAAGTCGAGGTGCTGGAGCGCATTCCGCTGAAGGGCGTGCGCGCTGTCATCGCGCAACGCATGGCAGCCAGCGTGCATACCACCGCGCGCGTGACACTGGTCAGCGAGGTGGATGCGACCCATTTTGTGGAGATGCGCGAACGGCTCAAGCAGCAGGTGGCTGAGGAATGGGGCTTCGCGCCGGGCTATAACGATCTGTTGGCCAAGATCGTCGCCAACGCGCTGCGCAAGTTCCCCTATATGAACGCCCGGTTGACCGAGGATGCCATCGAGTTGCTGGCACACGTCAATATTGGCATCGCCGTGGACACCGAGCGCGGACTGTTGGTGCCGGTGGTGCGGGATGTGGACCGCAAGAGCTTGCGCCAGTTCGGCGAGGAACTCCGCCAGATGGTCGAACGTGCCCGCGCCGGCCGTGCCCTTCCTGATGACCTGACCGGTGGCACTTTCACCATCACCAATCTGGGCCCGTACGACATCGATGCCTTCACCCCGGTCATCAATCTGCCGGAAGCAGCCATACTGGGTGTTGGCCGCATCGTGCCCAAAGTGGTGGTGCGCGACGGTCAGATGGTCATCCGCCAGATGGTCACGCTCAGCCTGGCATTTGATCACCGCATGGTGGATGGTGCGCCGGCAGCGCGCTTCCTGCAGTACATCAAGCAGTTGGTTGAGGAGCCCTACCTGCTGGTCACATTGTAGCCGGAGATGCTCCTAAATCTAGATCCAACTTCCTGAGCCAAAGACACCAGAGCATGGAAAATTTCCATGCTCTGGTGTTTTTCTGTTCCATCGCCCTTACCCGGATGGTTTTTTCAAAAGAGATAGAACCCAGCGTAATCCGAGAGAATGAATCTCGTTCCACCCACGTGGCAATGCGCCTCACCGGACACGAATAGGGGTCTGGCTGAGCAGCACACGATTGCCTATGGGACGCCCCTCCTTATCACTCGCCTCCAACCGCTGACCACTGAGCGGGTCATACAGCCCCACCTCTAACCGATAAGTACCCGGCGATGTGTCGGGATGGACCGGCACCTGATATGTATCCACCAGGTACTCGCCGCTCACCCAGCTCGTAGTGGGGAACTGTCCGCCGCCCGGTTCCTGATCGCGCTGCCCGAAGATGCGATCTTGCGCGTCGATCAGATGCACAAAGACGCTGTAGCGCTGCGTGGACGGCTGCAACGCCTGCCAGTAGAGCACCAGCTCCAGAGTCGCCCCGGGTGATACCGGGTCGGGCGCTTTCAACTCATAACCTAACAGGCGCGCATAAGCGCCGAAGTGCGTTTCGACCGCTTCAAAGCGCTCAGGAAGCGCCGGCGGGGTAAACTGACGCGCGCGCTGGATCGTTTGCACAAGCGTCAGCACAACCTGATCTCCCCCCCTTGTCGGCACGCGCGTGCCGTCCGCGCGCAGCAATCCCACCGCCAGGCGATACGTGCCGGCGGGTAGCTCCGGGGGCAGCAAAATCTGATGAGGATCGCGCAACAGCATTCCGGCGATCCATTGCTCGCTGGGATAGACCGGCGGTGTCTCACTCAGCGCGACCGGTTGACCATTTGCATCCTGTAGCTGGGCGAACACCACATATCGCTCCTGGGGCGCGGTGAGCGCCTGCCAAAACAGGCTGAACGACAGGGTTTCACCCGCCTTGACCGGCATAGCGCCGATGCTGTAACCGAGCAGGCGCACCCGATCCCCGAAATCCGCGCACAAGGGATGTTGGATGGGAAGCGCTTCCGGCGGCAAGGGTTCTACCGGCAATCTCACATGGACATTGCCTAAGATCACCTCGCTCCCCTGAGGCTGGCCCTGCTCATCGAGCACATCAAGTGGCCGCTCATCATGTTCACGCACCAAACCTAATCGCAGCTGATACGTGCCTGGCGGGGTGCCCGCCGGGATCAACACCCCATGACGATCAACCAGTGTCGCGCCTGGCGCCAACAGGCGGAAGGAGCTCTGTCCACCCAGTGGCCGGCTGTCACGTCCTGCCCAACGGTGTCCGGTAGCGTCCACTAGGCGCAGCGCCACGCGCAGCTCTTCAGTGGCATCGGTCGGCTGCCCGTTGCGGCGCCACGATAACACCACCGGCAGCACGCCCCTTCCGGACTCCAACGGCGCGCTGCCGAGCTGCACCCGCTCGAGCACGATCTCGCCACCAAAATTCACCCGGCCATGCCGCGTGTTCTGGACGAACTGTGGCGTCACCTCCTGCAGGGCATCCCCTCGACCATACAGGATGAGCTTGGTGCCGGGCAGATTCCAGTCCACCTCAGCCGGAAAGGCGATAAGATTGAGCAGCTCTTCCACACGTGTCTCCCACAGGCGCCCCAGAGCTTGATAGGCGGGAAACCACAAGCGAGGATGCCCTTCCACCAGAGTCATCAGATCGCTGCGCATGCGCAGTGGATCGTCCGCCCACTCCTTGCCCCAGCCGGGCACGACGAAAAAGCGCGGATGGGGTGCGGGGAGATAGGCCTGGTACAATCCCAGCTGCCACTGGTAGCTGGCTAAAATGACATCCTCAGCGCTGCTGTGCGTGCGCACATAGGTCAACAAGGGGCGATAATCTTCATCCTGGTAACGCGGTACGGTGTAAAAATCGAGCAACGCCACCGAAGAAAAAATCAGCAGCAGGATGCCGGCGCCGAGAAACAGGACGCGCGCGTGCCGCCAGAGCCAGGCCCATCCCGCCGCTATCAGCAGCCACCATGCCGGGGCCGCCAGCAAGAGGGTACGCTCAAAATAGCGCGGCGCAAACGGATAGACCAGGTTGATGATGAACCCGCCTCCCAGGGGCACCGCGAGCCAACAGGACAGCAGCCAGCCATTCGGAAAACGCCGGTGCCGGATACCATAGAGCAAGCCCAGCACGGCCAATGCCCCGAAAATCACGGCCACCCAGCGCAGCGCCGCCAGCGCCTCGGAAAGATGCCCCATGCTGAAGGCAGCCAGGTGAGCACCCAGGTACTGTGGAAGGTCTAAGGGTACATAATGTTCCGCGACACGCTTGCCCTGGACATACTGCATCAGCTGTTGGGCAACATACACAATCCACGGGCCATAGAGCACCATTGCGATACCTATTCCCAGAGTGCCCCAGCGCCATCGCGCGGACGCGCCGTCATCGCTCCCAGAAGCCCCATTCGGTTGAGCATATGTGCCCTTCTGCCGTGCCACCCGATGCGTTCCCAGCCAGATTGCCTGAGCCAGAAGCAAGAACACGGCGTAATACATGGTGTAGAGCGCGGCAGCCGTCGTCAGCACATACCCCAACAGCGACCATCTGACCTGCCGTGGAGAAGCGACTCGCCACCCTCCTGATCCCTTTTCCTCATCCACGCCGTGGGGAACGACTTGCACCAGGCGCGCGAAGAAATACCACGACGCCGCGCCGAGGAGCGTCACCAGCATGTACATGCGCACTTCTTGGGAATAGTAAACGGCCAGCGGTGCGAAGGCAGTCAGCACACTGCCCAGCAGGGCAGCACGTCGATCCAGCAGGAAGCTTCCCAGTCGCCAAACAACGGGCACCATCAGCGTGCCGATCATGATCGACAGCGGACGGGCCCCTTCGGAGGTGCTACCGATGAGGTTGAGCCAAACGTGCAGCAGGGCATAATACAACGGCGGATGGATGTCTTGTGCGGTATGCCGCATCATCTCCGGGAGCGTCATACCGGCAAAGTAGAAACTCCAGCCTTCATCGCCCCACAGCGGCTGAAAGTTGAGACGATACAGCCGCAGCCCCAATGCCAGCCACGTCAGGAAGAGAACTGCGCGCACGAATCGCGGCGACTGCCAAAATCTTGTCCGTCTGGTGCGCATCGCCACCACAAGGGAGCTGCTCTCTGGCAAAAATAGTCGGTTCAATCGGCCCATCCGGGTGTATCTGGGAACAGCTGGGGTGTGCTCATGCGGCGTCCCACCAGACCGCCTGTCAGCTGGCCAAGTTGCCAGCGCAACACTGCACGCAACAGATGTGGATACAACCCCTGCCATGCCGTCGCCGCTTCCGTGAGTTCGGCGTCTCCGAGGGGATGTGCCGCATAGCGCGCATGCGTGACGAGCTGAGCTAGCCGCCAAACGTGCGCCTGGGCATCCGGCACAACCGCCGCAATCGCGGCAGCTTGCTCAAAGGGAGTCTGCCACGGCTGTAGTGACACACCCGCTCGGTTGGCCAGCCAACCCATACGCGCATAGAACACCTCTGCTTGGACATCCGCGATTGTAGCACCGCGCCGTCGGCTTAACAGGATGAACACGGCAAGGAACACGCATAGCAGTCCCACTCCGAGGAGGAGCCACGGCGCTGACGCGGGCATTTGGAAGGGGTTGTTGGCTCCATTCTCTGTCCCCTGAGACGCATCCGAGGGAGATTCCGGTGGGGTGGCCTCCTGTCCTTCTCTCGAGGGCGGTTCCGTGAACTGGAGCATCGCCTCACCGGCACGCGGTCGCTCGATAGGTGGGCGTCCCGCGGTCGGCTCGAAAGCGATCCAGCCGTATTCCGGGAAAAACACCTCTGGCCATGCGTGCGCATCTTTCTGTCGCACCAGGAAAGTGTTGCTGTCAGCACGGCGCTCACCCGGGGCATAGCCTGCAGCCAGGCGCGCCGGGATGCCCGCCGCGCGCAGCAGCACCACCATGGCGCTGGCATAATAGTCGCAATATCCCTCGCGCCTTTCGAACAACAGGTAATCCACGGCGTCCCGTTCGGCTGGCGGTGGTGCGACCTGTTCGTTGTAGGCGATGTTTTGGCGCAAGTATGCTTCCACCGCAACCGCCTTGTCGTACACCGTATCGGCCGCCTGAGCTGTGATGGCATAAGCCAGGAGGTACACCCGTTCAGGCAGGCTATCCGGCAGCTGCAGGTAACGCTGAGATATCCATTCCGGATAGATCGCCTGGCTTTGGCGCAGCTGTTCGACCGTCGCATTACTCACCAACGTGGCCACGATGTAGCCATCACCCGCCCGCAACGGCAGGCGAGCACGCGCATAGGAGATGCCCTCTGCCAGTTGCTCCTGAACAAAGTGGATGCGAGCGCGCGCCGGTATGCTGACCCATACCGGTTGTGCGGCCATTGCCAGCGCTGTCATGTTGGGCAATAGCGTGGTTACCGTGTGTGTCATCGGTGTCTGCGCCTGGTAGCGGATGACGGCAAGCGGGGGGCTGTTACCGCCGAACCGCACCACAATTTCGTCACTGTTGGCCCATCCATGACCGGTATAATGGTCGAGTGCCACTTCTCTCCAGTAATGCGAACCGCCAGGTGAAGCGATCTCCATCACGGGCGTGTTGCCCAACTGACGTGGCCCGCCCAGAGGCAAGGCCAGTCCGGAGAAATCAGTACTCGAGGTATCGCGAAAGTGCAGGGTGGTCAAGAGCTGCCCTAAACGGTCTTCGAGGTCGTACCAGCCCGTGCGCATGGCATCCAGGGCACGACCACGCATGTCCACCGGGATGGCTGGAGCGAACCAGGCCAACGCGACGAGCAACACGGAGAGCGCCAATCCGGTACGCCAGAAATGGAGGACCATTTCACCGGCATGATAGGGGATCTGGATGTGCTGCCAAATGCGCTCTCGCAGATACAAATTGAAGCGAATCACCAGAAGGAGTGCCACCACAAGGAAGAGGGCCAGATGGATGGTCAGGTCATTCGGTGCATAGTAAACCGTGCCCAGGAGCAGCAGCCCGGCCAACACGACGGCATCCCAAACGCGCCCCGCACGGAAGACAAACCAGGTGATCAACCAGGCAACCAGCCACACCACGATACACATCTGGAACAGGAAAACGAGATCGTCAGCGCTACTGCCGCCGAAGAGCGCCTTCCTGCCGAACAGGTAAATGCGATACCACATCCACGCCCAGCGTTGTGGCCAGTTCTCTGTCCCGGGTATCAGATCTGCAGTGAGGCGGAATGCCAGCGCCGTGCCGACTGGCACGCTCAAGGGGGGTGCCAGGGGAGCGGGCAGAGGACTGCGTGCCGATAGAAAGGCAAAGGCGAAAGCTGCCAGACCAACCGGCACTACGATATGCAATCCATCCGTCCAACCGGCGCCGGCTACAGCCAGGCAGACGATCAGAATGAGGATCAAGGTGAGTAGAAAGACCCCCCAGCCTTCACGTAACCAATAACCTGTGCCCAACGAGATCGTCATAGGATTCATTCTAAACTGCCCGTGGGGGAAGAGCAAAAGAAACACTCCGCGGAGAAGTTGGCTCCTTTCACGACGAAGACAAGGGGTGAATCTGGAAGCTCTTTGTTATTGGGGTGAGGCATGGTATTATGTGTCGCAGACTTGTAGCGAGGTGTGAGCTCCCCTGAGGAGCTACCAAGTTACCAAAAGTAAATTTTGTAGGAGCTATCACTATGTCTTCGCAAGCAGCTATCGAGTTTGCTAACGCCCACCAGAAACACTATCTCCAGCAACTGATCGAATTTCTGCGCATTCCCAGCATCGGTACATCGCCAGCACATCGTGCAGATATGCAACGCGCCGCCCAGTGGCTGGCAAATCTTATGGAGCGTATCGGGTTGCATAGCGTGCAGCTCATCCCCACAGATCTCCATCCCGTGGTTTACGGTGCATGGGGATCAGACGAGCACGAAGCACCTACATTGTTGATATATGGCCACTACGATGTGCAACCGGCCGATCCAGAAGAGCAATGGCATACACCTCCCTTTGAACCGACCATCCAGGATGGGAACGTCTATGCCCGGGGTGCTTCGGATGACAAGGGACAGCTGTTGACCCACCTGGTGGCTGCCGAGGCATACTTGCGCACCTCGGGCAAGATACCCGTCAACCTCAAATTCTTTATCGAGGGCCAGGAGGAATGCGGCAGCTTCGGCATGGAAGAGGTGATCCAGCAACACAGCGATATGCTGCGGTGCGATGCTGTGGTCATCTCCGACGACAGCTTTTGGGATGCGGCCACCCCAAAGATCACCATCGGGACACGCGGATTGGTTTACTTCGAGGTGGACATCCAGGGGCCGCGTCACGATCTACATTCCGGCACTTATGGTGGCGCAGTGCATAATCCGTTACAGGTTGCCGCTGAGATGATCGCCCGGCTGCACGATGCGCAGGGAAGGGTGGCAATTCCCGGATTCTATGAGCACGTGCAGCCGCTCTCCGCAGAGGAGCGCCATGAACTGGAACACATCCCCTTCGATGAGGAGCGATTCTTGCACGAGGAAATTGGAGCACCCGCGCTATGGCCCGGCGAGGTCGGTTACAGCCTGCGCGAGCGTATCACCGCACGGCCCACTCTGGAGATCCATGGCATCCGCGGGGGCTTTGTCCAGGAGGGGCAGAAAACAGTCATCCCGGCAGATGCTACCATCAAGTTAAGCATGCGTCTGGTGCCCGATCAAGACCCTCTGGAGATCGCCCGGTTGTTCGAGGAACATATCCGGCGCATCACGCCACCCACGGTGCGTGTATCGGTGCGCCTGCTTTCGTACGCTTATCCCGCTTTGGTTGACCGCCACGCACCGGCAATCCAGGCTGCCGTAGAAGCATATCACTTGGGGTTTGGGTCCAGGCCAGTTTTCCTGCGCACCGGTGGCACCTTGCCGGTGGTAGCGGATTTTATGCGCATCCTGCAGGCCCCGGTTGTTATGATGGGCTTCGGGCTTCCTGACGATAATCTCCATGCGCCCAACGAAAAGCTGAGTGTGTCACAATTCTTCGGTGGCGTCCGCACTGCCATCCATTTTATGGAATGCATGGCGCGCCAATCCACTTCCCCGTGAAGAGGTTGAATGCCCGGCTAATCTGCTTTCTCACCCCGGCCTTCTCCCACCCGGGAGAGAGGAAGATTGCTGGCTGACGCACGCGGACCGATTAATGCGCCCGTCGGGCAACTATTGATCCGGTAGGGAGAACTTTTGGGAGGCCTCGTACACGACCGGGCCGTGACCCAGGCAAACAATTTGCGGCTGTAATGCCGCTTGTTTCCGCAGAGACGCGAGTGCCAGCTGCTCATCCCATGTGACGAGCGCGAATGGCCGGCGCATCTTGCCGTTACGGTAGGCGATCGAGTCACCGGCGAACAAGATGCCGCTCGCAGAGGCAAAGAAAGAGAGATGCCCGGGCGTATGACCGGACGTCTCAATCACGTGCAGGCCGCCCAGACCCGGCAGGATGTCCCCTTCTTTGACCACCTCGGCGGCGTCGAACGGCGTCACCCGGTAGAGCGGTCGCGCCAGCCAGAAGAGGAAACGCGGCAGGCCACGCAGGCGCAGCGGGCGTGAGAACTGACCGCGCGCGAGTGCCTGTGCTTCGACGGCGCTGGCATATACCCGTGCGCCCGAAGCTGCCACCAAGGGCACCAGTCCGCCCACATGATCGCCATCGGCGTGGGTGATGAGAATGTGACGCAGCTGTGATGGAGCATAGCCAAGATTAGCGATCGCACGCAAAATGCGACGATGACTTCCGGCGGTGCCGGCATCGATCAACGTCAAACCCTCTCCCGCGACAATCAGATAAGAGGTGCTCAAAATGGACGTGACGCGATACAGACCGGGGACGATTTCTTCCATAACTATTCCGCTACTGTTGCTCTGTTCCCAATACAACTCGTGCTTCTTCGGCCCAATTTGGGTTTCTGAGCATGGCCCGCCCGATCGCCACCAGGTCCGCCTGTCCCGAGCGTATCACCTGGTCGGCGAAACAGGGATCGGTGATGCCGCCGGCTACAATGACGGGTACCGACACCGCCGCCTTGATACCGGCAGCGGTGGGAACGAAGTACCCCTGGCTCTTGCCATCCCAGCCCGGTCGTTCGGAGCCGCACATCCCGCCCGAGACGTCCAGGACATCCACACCGGCAGCGGCCAGCGCCTGAGCAGCTTGCCGTCCCTCTTCCTCGGTCAAACCGCCCGGCAAGAAGTCGCTGCCCGGCAGCCGATACAGCAGGAGGAGCGCATCCGGCAACACACGACGTATCGCCTGTACTATACGCAGGGGAAAGCGCAGGCGATTCTCCAGGCTGCCTCCGTAAGCGTCCGTGCGGTGATTTGCCAATGGTGAAAGAAACTCACACAGCAGGAAACAGTGAGCACCATGGACTTCCACGAAATCAAAACCCGCCTCGACGGCACGTCGCGTGGCAGCGACATATGCCTCCTCCAACGCATCCAACTCTGCCAACGTGAGGGCACGGGCCGGCTCGCTGCCTCCTGGAGTTAACACCCCATCCGAGGGCGCTACCGGTTGGCCCCCTGTGGTTTTGGAGCTGGCGCGACCGCCGGCATGGGCGATCTGAACGCCGACCACCACGTCGTACGCCTTGACAGCGCGAGCGAGCTGGGCCAGACCCGGTATTAACCGGTCGTCGTGGATGCCCAGCTGACGAGGGTTATAGCGTCCGTCACGACGCACATAGCAATGCTCGACGATCACCATCCCGACCCCGGTGGCTGCGCGCTGCACATAGTGCTTGATGTGCGCTTCGGTCACTTGGCCGGAATCGTCCGCTATGTCTTGGGCCATGGGAGGCAACACAATCCGGTTGCGCAACGTAAAATGCTTGATTTGCAGCGGAGAAAACAGGCCTGGCATCTTTTCCTCCCCTTGCTGTCACATTGTCATTTGGAATGCCACCTGGTACGAGGAGCAGCCCCCAGCTCTCTGTCAAGCGGAAACGTGTCGTGACGCTGAGACGCGTTGTGCCTCCGCCAATGCTGCCAGTGCACCCTCGGCCGGATAGCCATAGGCGAGTGCCAGCAGCTCCACCGGATGTACCGCCGGTTTGCCGGTACCATGCGTGATCTGCCAGCGACATGTCTCGCTGTCGCATACGACCAGCGGGCCACCCACCTGCTCGACGAAATCGAATAGCGGACGCCCTACCTCCATAGCGATGGCGTACTTCTCCACCTTATACCCATAGGTACCGCCGATACCGCAGCACGCGGCTTGGCTTTCTACGATCTCCAGTTCCGGTATCAAGCTCATCATTTCTGCCGCCGGTCGCCCCAACCGGTGGGCACGATATTGACACGGCGGATGATAAGCCAGGCGCCAGGGCAAAGGCTTGAAGTCGGTGCGCAGGGCACCATCTTCCCATAAGAGGAGCAGGAATTCGTGCAGATCGAAGGTGTTGGCAGCGACCAGCTGTGTATCCTCATCCCACATGTCCAGCAGCTCGGGCGCTTCCTCTTTCAGCGTGAGGATACAGCTGGTAGATGTGCCCACGATGGGCAACCCCTGACGAGCATAGGCTACCAGATGGCGCACATTGTTCTGGTGATATGTGCGCGCCGCGCCAAACTCCCCATTGGAGAGCAGGGGCAGACCACAACAGTTCTGCGGAGGGACGATGACCTCAAACCCATTGTGTTCGAGCACATAGACCGCTGCGCGTCCAACGTGGGGCTCATAGTACTCGGTCGAACAGCCGTGGAAGTACACCACGCGCCGCGAAGCGCCGTTCGGGCGGGGATGACGGCGAAACCAGATGGTGAAACGTTCCCGCGCAAAGTGGGGCAGTGGCGCCTCACGTGCGATGCCCAGTGTGCGCTCGGCCAGCCAGCGCGATAGCGGGTTGTGCAACAGCATGTTTGCCAACGGCGCTATCGGCTGTCCCAGCTGCCCCAGCAGCTCGGAACGCGCCAGCAGATTGTTGCGGAGACGCAAGCGAAGTGGCACGCGCCCCTGTTGCACCATCACCGCCCGTGCCCGCGCATTCATCTCCGCAATCTTGACCCCGCTGGGACACACCATATTGCAGACGCGACACCCGCTGCAATAGTCCACCGAATGATCGGGGCTCGGCTGGCCCGGCGCACGGAAGCGCGCCGCCTGCGGCCCGACATACTTCGGGCCGGGGAACAGATCGGTGACCGCCGCCACCGGGCACGCCGATGTGCAAATGTTGCACTTAATACAGCAATCCAGGGTCAATTCAGCCGGGTGGAAATGCTCTGTTCTCATCACCTGTTCGTCGTTTCGCATTGTTGTGCCGCAACAAATCCTGTGCTGAGGGCCACGCCCTCAAATGAACGTTCCAACAAGGTGTCGCAGTGTGCCAGTGTCGTGCCCGCCACGTATAGGTTGGCATATAGCACATGGTTCGCCGCATCCAACGGCTGCAGGCACTCGTTCACCGCAATCCCGGCGCGGTAGATGGGATGGCCGCGCAACGACAGGAACTCCTGATCGAACCAGTGGTCGCGCTCCGGCACAGCCACCAATGGCAGATTGAAGATCACCTCACGCAGCGTATCCGTATCCTCGGCGACAATGCCGGAGCCAAGAATGCCACCGGTTGCCAACACAAAGTGGCGTGCACGGTGGAGTTTGCGCCGTGCAGCGGCCTGCGTCCAGACAGCTTCCACCACCTTCTCGTGAACATCCACTGCGACGACCTCCATGCCTTCAAAAACGCGCCCACCGGCCCGTTCGATGGCACCTGTCAGGATGCGGTGCAGTCGCATCCCCGGTACGGAAGGCGGCAGCACCGGGATCTCGAACACAGGGCGACCTAAACGCTCCTGGAGATCGCGCTGTACGCTCAACGCATTGTGAATGCCCAACACCGCGGGAAAGCCCACCCGTGCCGCGTTGCCCAGGTGGGGTTTGAGGGCATCTGCCACCTGAGCGCGGAAATCGGCGCGCTCAAACAGTTGCGCCAGATTGGTGGCGTTTACAAGGCGACGTTGCTCGGGCCGGGGCAAGTCGAGCATCACATCGCGTGCCGCGAACCCCTGAGCGCTTAGGTTGTCGGCAGCGAGTGCCGGATAGAAGTCCAGGTAAGGGCGAAAGCCCACCAGCAGCATAGGGTCACGTCGCCTGAGATCACCGGCAACCATCGTTTCCGGCGCCAGACAGGTGGGACGCACGCCGCCCAGCGCCGTGGGCAACAACCAGTTGCGTTCCAGGGTGCCGTGCAAGGGATAACCTGCCGCTGCACACAGGTTCTGAAACGCATCAAGCGCCTGCGCTAATGCCTCCATGCCCACTCGCCCATACGGGTGCTGTGGCGTCGCACGCATCAGGTCCGCCAAAGCTTCCGCCGGCGCTTCAACAGGTGTCCGACTGTCGGCTGGATAGTAGCCCAACACGTCGATGCAACCGGCATGCCAATGTGTCGCGCCCCACCCTTTGGCAACCACACGCACGCGGCACCCCTTCCCGGCTGCTTGCCAGCCGGCCGTCAACCCGGCCAATCCGGCTCCGATTACCACGACGTCCAGGGTGGCAGCTTCCATAGAGATCCTACACCTTCCCAAACGTCTTTGCCGACATAGCGGCCTCGCTCATCCCTCGATCGATGTTAAAGGTAGTGCGATACAGGAGCTCATTCAGCCGCGCCTGACGCAGCTGATCACCATACAACACGGGGAGCAATCCTTTCCAGCGCTCTTGCACGAAATCGCGCAACAAGCAAACCCTCTGTGCGCCACTCCCGGTGTGCATCCGGTGCATGATGCCGGTGGCGCGGTAGCTGCAGAAGCCCCCCTGGCATGGCCCCATACCCAGGCGCACATCGCGCCGCAAGTCGTCCAGGCTGGTTACCTCTCCCGTGGCGATGGCGCGCTCCACGGCGTGACGCGTCGCCAGCTCACATTCACACACCAGCTCGCCCGATGCGTTTCCCCCCTCAACGTGCGCCAGCGGTACGCCCAGGTGGTGATAGCCGGCAGCATGGTTCTCTTCCCCCGCCGGCAATGCTTCCAGATGGGTGCGACATTCGCGTTGCACACCCAACAAACGGCACACGAGATCCACCGTGTCCTGCGCCATCAGGCGGTAGGTAGTCCATTTTCCCCCAACGATGGTGACCAGGCCGGTTACACCGTCCCGTTCTGCATGATCCAACAGCGCGTGCCCGCGGCTGATACCGCGATCGTTTTGCGTCGGCTCAGCGGGATACAGCGGGCGCACACCCGCCCATGCGCGCAGAATGCGCATCTCGGGCAAGCCAGGCAGCAGCTTGGCCCCTTCTGCCAGCATCCGCTCCACTTCCCACGGCTCGATGCGGTAGTGGTCGGCATCGTCGACGCGCACGTCGGTGGTACCGATCACCGCGACCGTATGTGTCGGCACGATGATATCACCATCCGAGGGCGGGCGGCAACGATTGACCACAGTATTGAGGACACGATGGTTGATGGCCACCATGGTGCCCTTGCCGCACAACACCGGCACATTCAGGCCTGCCAGCGCGGCGACCCGTCCCGCCCAGGCTCCCGCGGCATTGACCACCATATCGGCGTGGATGGTTACTTCCTCATCTCGTATTAAGTCGCGACAAACCGCACCGCTCACCTTACCTGCTGAGACGAGCAGCTGCTCCACACGATGGTAGGTGAACGCTTGAGCGCCATAAGCCCGTGCGGATGCCACATTCGCCCCTGCGGCACGGAACGAGTCGGCTGCCCCATCCGGCACGCGGAAACAACGTGTGATGTGCGGGTTTAGCAGGGGTTCCGCGCGGAGCATCTGGGCGATGGAAATCTCCTCCACCGGAATGCCCGCTTTGCGACAGCCTTCCAGAAACTGAGGCACGAACGTGGCATCATCCCAGGGGGTGACCACAAAGAACCCGCCGATGTCCTCGATACAGTGGGGCATGATGCGCCGCAGGATGCGATTCTCCTGAATGCACTCGGCGGCCGTTTGGGGGTCGCGTACGGCATAGCGCGCGCCGCTGTGCAATAGCCCGTGATAGCGGCCGGTGGTGCCGTAAGCGAGATCGTTCCGCTCCACCAGGATGGTGCGGAACCCGCGCATCGCCAGATCGCGCAAGACGCCGGTGCCGGTGGCACCGCCCCCAACCACCAGCACTTCGGTCTCAAGCTGCCGCATAGAGCTTCTCACGCACCCCGTCAAGCTTCCCGGCACAGCCCAGCTGTTCGCTACGCGCTATGATCAGCTGCTCGAATTCTTGCATAAAGATGCTGCCGGGATGGCGGAAGTCGAAGTTTTCAGGGTGATCACGGAAGTGCTCGCGGTGAACGCGATACCACACGAGGTGGGCATCGGTGTGGATGTTGATCTTTGCCACACCCAGTGGCCATGCACGCGCGAAATCGGCAGGGTCTACCCCCCGCGCATTCGGATTGAGCTTCCCACCGGCAGCATTAATCCGGGCCACCTCGTCAGAAGGCACCGATGATGCGCCGTGGAGCACCAGGGGAAAGTTCTGCGGAAGGCGCGCCTGAATCTCTGCCAGCCGATCGAAGTGCAAACATTGTTCCCCCTGAAACTTATAGGCACCGTGGCTGGTGCCGATGGCAACCGCCAAGCTGTCACAGCCGGTACGCGCGACGAACTCTGCTGCCTGATCGGGATCGGTCAGCGCAAGGCGTGCACTTGCACTGTGGCTCGCCTCCTGCCCGGCCACGACACCCAATTCTGCCTCCACCGCCAGGCCGGCCGCGTGGGCTCGCCCCACAATGCGCCGGGTAATGCTGATATTTTCCTCGAACGGCAGGTGGGAAGCGTCAATCATCACCGAGTGATAGAAACCGGATTGGATGGCATCCAGGCAATGCGCTTCATCGCCGTGGTCGAGATGCATGGCCGCGATCGCTTCAGGATACATCTCATCGGCAGCGCGCACCATCGCTTGGAGCATCCGGGCACCCGCGTAGTCGCGCGCAAACGGCACCGTAGCAACGATGACCGGTGCCCGCGCTGCCAGGCCGCCCCGAAAGACAGCCAGCACTTGCTCCATGTTTTGCACGTTATACGCTCCGATGATGAAACGGCCGTAGGCGACCTTCAGCAGGGCAAGGGTGGATACGAGCATGCGACAGCTCCTCAGCGCTCAGGGTTGGGCCACAGCATAACCGGACGCCGTACCCAGGCCAACCGGGTGTCACGCGGGCAGGTGAGTCGAGTCCACGACATTCTTAAAGCCATATGCCAGGGAGTCGCGCTCAGCGCGGTGTCTCGAGCAAGAAGTAGATCTCCAGTTCGACGTTGCCTCGGTTAGCACGGTTCGGATCAATCGTGTGATAGTCGCGCAAGATAGCGGTTTCGAAAATCTCCGGGAAATCCTCGAGCAAAACACGGTTCACCTCACGCGCGATGCGGTTGCCCTCAAGTGGATCCGGTGAAACACCAAATGTCAGCACAATACCTGCCTTGCGCAATCTGATGAGCGCGATCCTCTCGCGAATTTGCCTGCGCAGCTCCTCGACGGCGCGCGCCTTCTCCGGCCCACCTGGCGTGAGCAGTGCATCGGCATCGGCCACCAGGGTGATGGTCGAAGAACGGGGGTCGAGGCCGGTGCGTGGCAACGGCGTGTAAGTCGGCAAGGGTCGCGGGGTCGGCCACGGTGTATAAGTCGGGTAAGGCGTCGGTGATGGGCCCGGCGTGTAGGTCGGAAACGGTGTGGGCGTTGGACCCGGCGTGTAGGTTGGATAGGGTGTCGGTGTCGGACCCGGCGTGTAGGTCGGAAACGGTGTATAGGTTGGACCGGGCGTATAGGTCGGCCCCGGTGTGTACGTCGGGTAAGGTGTGGGCGTTGGACCCGGCGTGTACGTTGGATAGGGCGTATATGTGGGACCGGGTGTATAAGTCGGCCCTGGCGTGTAGGTCGGATAGGGTGTCGGTGTCGGGCCCGGCGTGTAGGTCGGATAAGGTGTCGGTGTCGGGCCCGGCGTGGGAGTCGGGCGCACTCCCACCGTATTGAACACGAAGAACAACATCGCCAGTCCAAGCAATAGGTCGGCAAACAACCACCCTGCCAGGGAAATGGTGTCGCGATAGCGGGAACGACGTGGCACCCGGATGGTCATCGCAGCACCGGAAGCAAACCGATCATCAACAGGATATAAGCACCTGCCCCAACACCCAGGCCAAAGCCCAAACCGATGCCTAAGAAGAGCAAGCGCGAGCGGGGTGCCGGCGTCGCATAGGCCGGCCGGCCGCGATAGAGCAGCAAGCGTGCCCCCATCTGATCCGGGCTGCTGATCAGCTCACTCAGGCGGCGTGTTTGTTCTGAGAGCATATCGATTGCTCCGCGCAGGTCGCTTGTGGTGGGTTGCAGTTCACGGAACGTCGTGCCGGCCGTCTCCGTCGCTGTGCTCAAGCTGTCGGAGACGCGAACGATTTGCCCGGCTGATTGCGCCAGCTGCTGTGCCAAGCCGGCATGGGCTTGGATAGCACGTGTCAGTTCGTCCGCCACGTTGGCAAGCGCCGAAATCGTCTGCTGGTTCACCGTGGCTGTGCTCTTGAGCTGACTGATCGCTTGATAGGTCGTGGCGCTCAGGTCTTCTGCGGCACGCGACATCTGTTCGGCGGACTGGGTGAGCTGATGGGACATCTCGGCATTGGACTGGATGAGACGTGTCAGTTCGCCGACGGCCTGACGTAATGTTGAAGCAGCAATCTGATTGATGCTGGTGGTATCACGGAACTCGCTGGTGGCGGTCTGCAGGTTGCGAGTGATCTCGCGATGCGCCTCACGCGTCTCCAAAAGGGCACGTCGTAATGCCGTATCCTCTTCCATTAAGCGCGATGCCAGGTCGCGCATTTCGTCTATCGCGGTAGCTAAGCTGGCAATATTATCACTACTGCGCGATGCCGCTACCCCCAACTCGCCGACTGCTGTGGCCAAGCTTTGGCGCAGCACGCGCACCGCTTCCGCCATCTCGTGTGAGCCAATGTCAGCCGAGTCCAAAGCTCTCAGCAATAGCTCCTGCTGTTGGCCCACGCGTTGGATCTCATCGGAAAACCGGTCGATCGAGCTTTGTAGCCGCCCATACACCTGCTCCACCGATTGTCCGTACTGGGAGAGCTTGGTTGCCGCCTCGCTCACCAGCTGCAGATGACCGAGCTCTTGTTCACGCGAAGCGGCAATGCTCTCAAGGCGTTGGCGCTCGGCCAACATCAGGTCGAGCAGTTCATTGGCGTGGATGCGGAAACGATCCACCGCTTCGCCCATCGTGATGGCGACTTGGTTGACATCCTGACTGCTGCGCTGTGCCGCAACATAGCGGTCTAGATCCCAGATGATTTCCTCAACCTGGCTGCGCAGCTCTGCAGCTTCCCGTTCCGCCCTGGTCTCCTGCACATCGCGCCACCGATGCACCATCACCGTCAGCACGATCACGACGGACAGGACAAGGAAGTCCACCAATGCCACCTCGCTGAAAGTCGGCCCATGGCGCCCCCCCAGCTCCTGGAAGCCACGTTCCCAGAGGAGCAGAAAGGGTTGATCGATCAAATTGGGGGAGAGGGTGATCACGCGCTCGTAATTCGCCGATGCCTGGGATAGTCCGATCCAGGTGAATGCGATCGGGAAGAGCACGAGCACGTTGCGCAGCCATTCTATCCAGCTCAAGTAGCCGGGCCGGCGCCGTACCACGGCCCGTTCCTCAATCCCCTGAGGATCCAAAATGGCACGTGCATCAAGATAAGCGAGATCACGCCGCGTGGGGACTTCTTCCAGTGCGGTCTTGATGTCGCGCAGACGGCGCGCCGCATCGCTATCGACCTCCTCCAACTGTGTGGCAAGCGCTTGGATTTTAGCGGTTAGCTCAGCATTGCTCATGCTCACCTTACCTTTCGACCGGTATAGAACCCATAGGTTATCCTACCCTCTATCGTGCCATCCGCATGCGCAACTCGATGACACATCAGAGGGCTCATTCTCGCCCAGAGCGTGAAGCGACCAGGGAAGACAGATGCCGACGTACCAGCGTGATCCGCGTGTCATCTCCCGACGCCGTTGCCCACAACAGGCGCGAACGGGCGCCCAACCGTATTTTGGCGTCTGTGACGCGTTTGCGCTCCTCCGGCGTCAGCAGATCGGGAAATCGCTCCAGCAAACGTTCTCCCAGGCGCACGATTTCTTCATCGTTCGCTATCGGATAGCGCAACGCGGTGCGAAACTGCTCCAATAATTCTGATAGCTGTTCCGCCTCCATAAGGGCTTCTCGATCCACGCCTGCAGGCAGATTCCCATGCGCTTGTCGCAGCGCCTGATACGCATCCACAATGCGCTCGAGATCGCCGCTTTTCCACGCTTTGAGCATCAGCACCTGGTAACGGGCCTCCTCAACGCGCCGTCGCTGCTGCGCGGTCAGAAGTGGGGACGGATCCAGCAGCTCAGGGTCGTATGCATCCACAATGTGCTGGGGATCACCCGTCTGGAATGCTTGTTGCAACCGCTCATATGCTCGGATGCGCTGCACAGCAAGCTCGCAACGTGCGCGTTGCTCGGCGCTCATCGGTTTGAACTGCTCAAACAGGACGGGATCGTACAGGGAGGCAATGCGACGGTCATCCTCCCGCGCCAACGCCAGCCGGAGGAGTTGCCAACGGCGCAATCGGTCCTGTGCCTGGCGTACCCGTTTCATCTCCTGAGTGGTGACCTGACGGCAGTTATCCAGGAGTTCCGGGTTGTACGCCTGCACAATGGCAACATCATCATCTTCCTGGATCGCTTGCTGCAGCTGCCGCAATGCTGTGATGGCCTGGCGTGCACGCTCTATGGCGAAATACTGCTCTTGTGAGAGCTGGCAACCACCTTCAGCGGCACTACGCCCGGCGCGCTCGATCCAGAAGATGTCACCCACGCGCATCGCCAGCTCAAGGTCGCGCAACAGGAGGGCACGCCTGGCCTGCACCACACGTTGTCGTTCCTCCCGGCCAAAGTTCCGACAGCCTTCCAGTATGTCGGCATGCTTCGAGTAGACGCGCACAATCTCGTCAGGTGATTGGCGGGCAAACGCAGCGCGCAGCTCAGCCAGCACCTGCACGCGCTCGGATGCCAGAGCAATCCGCTTCCTCTCCTCATCCGAAAAGGCATGCAGGCATCGCTCGTCGCCACGACACGCTTCCGCGATCTGCTCATCGTCTCCAGAAAAGATGGCAGCGCGGATACGTTCCTCTGGTTCCATCTCCGGGGATGTCTTTTGCGCTTCGTCAGTCACGATGCGTACCTATATCCAATCCACAAACCACCCAACGGCGAGTTGCCATCTCCGGCGGGACAGGGTAGACTACTGCCCAACGATCTCCCAAGACCACCAGCGACCAAAAACGGCAGAAAGGGACTTGCTGATTAGCAGAGCGCCCAGGTGGGTATATAATCCGGACTTCGCCTTGAACACTTTCACTGTACTTTACGTGACAACTATTATAGCATATGCACATCGGGCGTCAAGCCAGATTTGCGTGAGCGCGTTAGAAAAATTTGAATAACCGCTTTTCTTGTGACATGGCGTAACGCTTTCCCGGCCTCCCGGAGGTTACAGACACCTTTACCCGGTCGTAGCTGGGCTCATCCGGTCGCATAAAGGGGGCATCCGGCTCAAACTGTAACTCGTCGCAGAGAGGATAAAACACCTTTTGGGCATTCATCGCTTGGCGAGATTCTGGGCTATCGCTCTGGTTATTGTCAGCACGGTGCTGACACTGTCCCTTGCTCCTGTCGAGGTGCGCCTGTGGGGTGCTGTTCTGCTGGCTTGCTTCCTGCCTGGCTGGGCGCTCGTCAGCGTGCTCCCTCGCCGGACCGAGGACATCTTCGAGCGGCTGACCCTGGCAGTCGGGCTGAGCTTTGCCATCACGATCTTACTTGCGCTGCTCACGGCTTATATACAGGGCAGCGTAACAACTCCGGCTCTTGCGCTCTCATTGGGCTTCACCTCTCTGGTACTTTCGGCGATACACTTGCGTGGCATTGTGCCATCCAGGCAGAGCCCCCGTCCGCACGCGTATGACCTGATTGCCATCGGCGTGTGCGTCATCATCGCTGCCTTCCTCACCGTGACCAACCTGGGTTACGCCGATTACTGGGGCGATGAGATGAACGGTTTGTTGCGTGCCCTGGCGGTAGTCGGGGGTCAGAGGGATGCCCTTTTCGAACACACCAAGGGGCCCGCTGAAGTCCTGTTGCCGGCCACTTTTGGGCTCCTGGCAGGACGTTGGGATTCGTTCACATTGCGTCTGCCGTTCGCCCTGGCGCACATTGCCGGCGTGGTTGCTTTGTACTTGCTGGCGCGCGCTATGTTCAGCCGTAATGTGGCATTGCTGGCGGCGATCCTGCTTGCTTTGAACGGTCTATATATCGCGTTCGGACGCATCGTCCAGTATCAGTCCATTATGTTCCTCAGCACGATGCTTGCTGTCTTGCTCACATTTCACTTCTACCGCCACGGCGGCACCTGGCGCATCGCCGCTGCGGCTCTCCTGGGCAGCACGGGTCTGCTGGCACACTACGACACGCTGGTGATTGTGCCTATGCTGGCCTTCTTAGTGTGGCGGCGCTACGCGGAACATCCCACAGAATGGCGTATGCAGCTCCGTCAACTGATCTGCGCCGTACTGCTGGCAGCTGGGCTGGCCGCGTTGTTCTACTATCCCTACCTGCACCATCCCCGCATCTCCGAGACGGCAACGTACCTGGGGCGTGTCATTGGTGTCACCAATTGGCCAGCTAACAATTTCGATGAGTTATACGTGTTCAATGTGCTGTATAATTCGGTTTACTATGTCGCCGCTCTGAGCGCAGCGATTCTGCTCAAGATCGGGTGCGATCTGGTTGCAGTGGCACATGGACGTTTCAGACACGTGCGCGCCTCTGTATTGGTCGCCGGGATTGTCCTGGCAAGTATCATTACGTATGCAACCGGCACACAGAACTATCTGCCCCTGATCGTGTTCAGCCTGTGGCTGGTTTGCATGATAACCGCTCCGGCCATTTTGACGGAGCTCAAGGCAATCTACATATGGATGGGAGTCGCCTTTCTCGGTTATGTGTTCTTCGTGGATCATCCGCGCACCCACCTGCAAATGATCCTGCCGGGCGCAGTGATCCTGGCGGCGTTGGGGGTCGTTCAAGCGTTTGGCGCTCTGCGCGCTCGCCTGTTGCCCCAAATGGGATGCTGGTTTTGGCCCGCACCGGTCGCACTCGGCGCATTGCTGCTGGCCCTGTTCGCCAACTATCAGTCCATGCTCTTTGTGGATGCGCACACGGAATACATTTTCACTTATCCCCAGCATAAAAGCACACTCTATTGGGAAGACCCATCTTTCCCCTTCAGCTCACGGCGGCCATATGGCATGCCTCACCGCCTGGGCTGGCAGATGATCCAACAGCTTTTTCTCGAGGGCACACTGCAAGGCGATTGGGATAGTAATGACCGTGGTACCAACCTCTTTTGGTACACGCTGGGCTGGCCGCGCAATCCGTGTTACCCGCGTTACTACTTTGCCGCTCAATTTCAGCAAAAGGGAGAGGAAGACACAACAGCATCGCTTGCTTTTGATTTGAAACGTTATGTGCATATCGGTCAAATATGGAACCGCGAGCGGTTGCAGATAGATGTCTATACGTTCGATCCGCTGCGGGGTTCAGCTGGACAACCGGCCTTCTGGAGGGAGCCGGAGATATACACCACTTTTGTCACGCCGGGAGACTTTCGTGCGTTACCCTACCCGGAACCTGGCCCAACCATCTCCACTCCATTGTCAAGCCCGGCGATCTTTCGCCCCGCTCCGGGAGCGCTGCAACAGATCGCCGCACACTACAACGATGCACGCATCACCCAGGTGCGCGACAGGGTGGCGCTATTGGGCTACGACCTGGATACGCACTGGCTCAAGCCAGGCGGGGTGTTGGTTCTCACGTTATATTGGCAGGCAATGGATGGGGTGAATCTGCCTTATAAGGTGTTCGTGCATCTGGTGGATGCCGCTGCCGCGCGCACGGTGGCCCAGGCGGACGACTTGCCGGCGTGCGGCACACGTCCCACCTCGCGTTGGCGCATCGGCGAGATCGTCCCAGACCGCCACATTGTGCCGCTGCCGGATAACTTGCTCGCCGGCACGTATGTCCTGCGCGTGGGACTGTATGAGCCGCAGACTCTGCAACGAATGGACTTGTTGGATGTCGCGGGACATTCGCAGGGGACATCTCTGGACGTGACGAACATCGAAGTAACGGGTGATTTCTCTGCCGACATTGAGAAACCTGAATTTTAAGGTTTTCTCTCTTGACATGTTGCTCAAATTATGCTATAGTAATAATGGAGAGGGTTCCAAGGAATCGGACAGATCGCCGAAACACCAGTTCCGGAGCGATCCCAAAAGAATCAATCTTATTACGGTGGTGTCTGGTGACAGATACCGATCGTAAGTCGGCAGAAACACGGGGATACCGTGGTAAGCCGCCTCTTGAAGCGTAGTGATACGATTTCAGGAGTAGATTGAGGGGTTGTGCAATCCAGGAGGGTGTAAAGGGTCTGGAAGGTTAATTGGAGCTCTCTCCTTTTTTGTTCCCATTTATTTCACTTCGGACGCTCGAATTGCACCAGGTAGGGCAGGTTACGGTAGCGTTCCCGGTAATCCAGCCCATAACCCACCAGGTAAATGTCCGGCACCTCGAAGCCCACATACGCCAGCTCAATATCCACAATTCGCCGTGCCGGCCGATTCAGCAGCACACACACCTGCAAGCTCGCCGGGTCCTGGTGGCGCAGAATGCCCAATATGTAACGACAGGTCAGGCCGGTGTCAATGATATCCTCTACGAACAGAACGTGGCGGCCACTGAGCGGCTCGGTGAGGTCCTTAGTGAGGCGCACCACTCCGCGCGTCTGCTCGGTGCGCCCGTAACGCGCGATGTCGAGAAAATCGATGGTGATCGGCATATGGATGGCGCGCATCAGGTCGGTCATGAAGAAGATCACCCCCTTTAACACCCCCACCGCAACCAGATCCTTGCCGGCATAATCACGCGTGATCTGCGCGCCCAGCTCCGTAACGCGGCGTTGAATCTGCTCCTGACTCAGAAAAACGGGGCCGATGTCACCAGACCAAGCCACAGGTGCTTCGCTCATTTCTGACCTTCCACCTCGCGTGTTTCAAAAGCCATCCATTCAATATTGTTTTGCGCCGATAGCGCCTGTGATCGTCCGGTGTCTCTCTCAACCATCCGGTGAACCGCACAGTGCGGCCACCAGTGTATCCAGAGCCAACACGTCCTCGATTTTGCCGGTCTTAATGGCCAGATCCGTATGGAGCAGCCGTGCATAAATCGCCTCGAGCTGCGCGAATGAAAAGTTCATTGCCTGCTGGCGCGCTTTCTCCGCCGCGAATTCCTTGATGCCGGCCTGCTTGGCGATCGTTGAGGGCGCTAAGCCCTGGGCCGTCATCTCCTTGACCTGGATCAGGGTGCGAAACTGGCGGACAATCATTCCGAACAATTTAAGTGGATGATTCTCGATGGGATCTTCCTCGATCAGACGATGCAGGTGTTGGAGCGCCAATCGGGCATTACGCTGCCCGATGGCGTCCACCATGGTCCAGATCTTCGCCTCGCCGGTATAGGGTACGAGCAGCGCAACATGCTCGTGCGTGATGTGCGGTTGAGCCCCTGCCACATAGGTGATGAGCTTCTCGATTTCTGTGTCGAGCAGGCGCATATCGTGACCGACCGCCGTCGCCAGGGCAACAGCGGCGGAGTGCTCGATCGTGGCGCCTTTGTGGCGTACCCGTCGTTCAATCCATTCCGTCAGCTCATGATCTCCGACAGGCACCCCGAACTGACGCGCCTGACCTTGTGGGTGTTTCCCCGCCAACACCAGGATCGGGTGCTTTCCAGGCAGTATCTCGTCCTCGACGAAGACCAGCTGAGTGGTGGGAGGCAGGTGGGGCAGGTAGTCAGACAATGCCTGTAATGCGACCGGATCGCCGGGCCCTTCATCTTGTTTCGGACCGATGCGGAAGAGGTAGTTTTTCACCACCACCAAACGACCGCTGGCCAGGAACGGCAATGTGTCACACGCTTGTTGGATTTGCACCACATTGGTGCTCGCACCATCCAGGTAGGTCGTGTTCAGGTCGGCCAGGGAGGCATCACCCAGCTGCGATTTCATCTCGGCCAGAACTTCCGAGCGTGTGAGCTCGTCTGGCCCGTGGAAAACGTAGAACATCCCCTCACCCGGTCTCAACGCGATGAACCAGTACCCTGCCGCCCGACTGGCAATGGATACGGCGGATGGATAGCTCGCCCAGATCGGCGGAGGTGGTCAGATAGCGCTCGACCAACAGGCCAAGGGGCTGTGCCAGCACGGCAGTCACCGTAGCAGCGAGGATGGCTTCTGGCAGATTGGCCCAGCGCAAACGTCCGCGTGGATTGCTGATCCCCAACGTGACAAACACCGCCAGTCCACTCAGCACGCCCGTGGTAACGAGGATGGTGCCGCAGCGTGGATGCACCGCGAGCCAGTGCTCCCCCGACTTGAGACGCGCAAGCGCTTCACGAGCTGCCCATTCCACCAGCCCGGTATCCACGTTCCCGTAAAGAAGATAGCCTTTCCAGTCGCTGCGCCCTACGAGCGATATACCTGGGCGCGCTTCCGCGAGGATGTGGATGGTGGCATGTTCCAGCGCATGGTTGCGCCGAATGGCACGGATCAGAGAGCGAAGTCTGAACGGAATGGATCGCTTCAATGTCGGAGCTCCTATACAGGCATGCTGATACATCCAATTGCCTACCATTGTACCATATGCCCCAGGCACACAAAAGCGAACCAACAAACAGAACGGCAGAGGAGTTTCCTCTGCCGTCCTATGAAGGTGGAGATGCCGGGAATCGAACCCGGGTCCAGAGAAGCTCGACATGAACATCTACAAGCTTAGTCGGCGCCACGTTTCTCGCCTGTCGTCTCGTCCGCCGACCGAGTCGACGACAGGCCAGCCGATGGTGAGACTCTCGTCTCCTTTGACGCACTTATCGGCATCTGTGCGCCGCAATCCGGACTCCGTGACGCCCAAACACCTCCGCCCGGATGGAGAGGTGTCGGACGTGGTCACTCACTCTGAGTGACCATTTGCATCGGCCTACGCCGGCTTACGCAGCGAGCGGAAGCGCGTAGTAGGCAGGTGCGTTGAAAGCAGGTACTTTCTCGGCACTTATTGGTTTTGCCCGATTTAACGAGATCAGGCGTCTCGGCTTGCAGTCCATGCCTGACCCTTCCCTGTCGAGACCTTTCATCCCCCCCTTTCTGTATATACTATAGCGCACATGTTCTGTTGTGTCAAGAGCTGGTGGATTAGAGGTGCATTTCATTTTTGGGGGGAGATGGAGAGTCAAATCGAGCCGCGCGCGTCAGCACACCCATCAGGCGCGACTTCAGTCGCCGGCTGTCTGGCACGCACTCCCCAATTCACCACCAAATTGAGATGTGCCCCCTACAAAGTATGCGGAAGAAGCCATATAGTTGTACAATACAGGCGGCGTATGAAGAAGGGAACGCCGTACAAAAATGTTGGCCTCATATTTCTGACCTGAACTTTGGTGTTTTTCAATGGTACCTCAAAACATCCTAACCGAGCTGGAGCAACGCTTCATCCGCTACGCGCGGATCGATACACAGAGCAAAGAGAACGCGCCGGATTTCCCTTCCACACCGGGGCAATGGGAATTGTTGCGCCTGTTGGCTGGCGAGCTGCGCAGCCTGGGCGCGCGCGATGTGACGCTCACCCAATGGGGCTACGTCCTGGCGACCATACCGGGCACCGTGACAGCGCCCGACCTGCCCACGGTCGCCCTGTTGGCCCACGTGGACACCGCTCCTGACTATCCCGGCGCCAACGTGCGGCCGATCGTCCATCGCAACTACCAGGGCAAGCCCATCGTCCTGCCGGATGATCCGAGGCAGGTTCTGAATTCAGAAAACGCCCCTGAGCTGCGCGATAAGATCGGCGAGGACATTATCACAGCCGGCGGCACCACCTTGTTGGGCGCGGATGACAAGGCAGGTGTGGCCGTGTTGGTGACGCTGGCAGCACGTCTGCTGGCCGACCCGCGTATCCCCCATCCCCCCATCCGCATCTGCTTCACCCCAGACGAGGAAGTCGGCCGTGGGGTGGATCACCTCTCGCTCGAAGAGCTGGCCGCCAATGTGGCCTATACCATGGACGGCGAGGACGCAGGTGAGATCGTCTATGAGAACTTCTGCGCCGACCGCGCGATCGTGACCATCACCGGGGTAGCCATCCATCCCGGCAATGCTAAGGGTCGCATGGTGAACGCGGTGCGCCTGGCAACGCAGCTGGCCGAGATGCTCCCCCGCGACCACGATACGCCGGAAACGACCGCAGGGCATGAGGGCTATATCCACCTGCAAGACATCCACGGCAACGTCGCTCAGGTGCAGATGCGCATCCTGCTGCGCGATTTCGAGGAGGAAGGGCTGCGCGCCCGGGCGCAGCTGGTACGTTCCCTCTGCGAGCAGCTCCAACGTGCCGAACCGCGGGCACGTGTGGAATGCATCATCGAGCGCCAATATCGCAACATGCGCTATTGGTTGGAACGCGACATGCGCCCCGTGCAGCTGGCCGAAGAGGCCATCCGCCGCGCCGGATTGCAGCCGATCAGCGTGCCGACACGCGGCGGCACCGACGGCGCCCGCCTCACCGAATGCGGCTTGCCGACACCTAACCTCTTCGTGGGCACCCACAATCCCCACGGCCCGACGGAATGGATCAGCCTTCAAGATATGGCGCGATCTTTGGAGACATGCATGCATCTGGTACAATTGTGGGCCGAACACGGCCACGGTTATCATGGTTGGCGAGGAGCATAAGCGATGCCGTATCGAGCGATCGACCTGACCCAAGTGCACACCTATCCGTTGCCACAACGCCAGAACCTGGTGGCGTTGGAGAATCTGGTGCATCCCGGACACCCATTGCCTCCCTACGATAACCCCGAGCTGATGGAGGTCGCCGAGCGCATCGTGGCGGCGCGCCGTGCCGGGAGGCCGGTCATCTGGATGATCGGCGCGCACGTGGTCAAGCGCGGGCTGGCGCCGCTGCTCATCGACCTGATGCAGCGTGGCGTCATCACCCACCTGGCCGGCAACGGCGCCACCACCATCCACGACTTCGAGATTGCCCTGCAGGGCCATACCAGTGAGGACGTGGCGCGCAGCCTGGAGGACGGCTCGTTTGGCATGGCCGAGGAGACCGGCGCCCTGATGAACGGGGCGATCCGCGCTGGCGCACGCGACGGCATCGGCATGGGCGAGGCGCTGGGGCGCTTCATCGCCTCGAATGAGCGCTTCCGCTACCGCCAGTACAGCTTGCTCTACAATGCCTACCGGCTGGGCATCCCCTACACCGTGCACGTTGCCATCGGCACCGACATCATCCATCAGCATCCCCAGGCGGACTTCGCCGCCATCGGCTGGACGACTGGGCAGGACTTCAAAGTTTTCTGCGCCTCGGTGAGTGAGTTGGAAGGGGGCGTGTTCTGCAACTTTGGCTCGGCAGTGATAGGGCCGGAAGTTTTCCTCAAGGCGCTCTCCATCGTGCGCAACCTCGGCCACACGGTGCGCGTGTTCACCACAGCCAATTTCGACCTGATCCCGCTGGGCGACTATCGGCGGCCGCTCAAGGACGATGTGCCCGATTACTACTATCGGCCGCGCAAGAACATCGTCAACCGCCCGGTGTCGCTGGGGGGCAAGGGGTTTCACGTTGTGGGGGATCATGCCGTGACGGTGCCCCATATCCACCATTATATTACCCAGCAGCTCGCCCCGATACCGGTGCAGAGCCAGCGGCTGGAGGGCCCCTGGCGTGTCGGCGGCGCCCCTCTCGACGATGACGCGCCGGCAGCGATGCTCTTGCAGCGCTGGCTGGAGCGCAATCCCGCCCCGCGTGAGCTGGCCGAGTCCATCCGTCAGGTCTTCCGTGCCCTGTGGCACAGCCTCTATAACGGCGGGACGCTCTTCCTGGCCGGCAACGGCGGCAGTATGGCCGATGCACTGCACATCAGCGGCGAGATGCTGAAATCCTTCAAGCGGCCACGCCCTCTTCCCGAAGCGCATCAGCTGCGGCTGAAATCCCTGCCGTATGGGGAAGCACTGGCGCAGCACCTGCAAAGGGGGTTGCGGGCGGTGGTATTGGGCGCGAACCTCTCGCTGCGTTCGGCGATGGACAACGACATCCCCGTGCCCAACGTCGCGCTGGCGCAGGAGCTCTACGCCCTGGCGCGGCCCGGCGACGTGTTCATGGGCATTAGCACCAGCGGCGATGCGCGCAACGTGCTCTACGCCGCCACCGTGGCACGCGCATTGGGCCTGACCGTCATCGGCCTGACCGGAGCCCAGGGCGGTGCGCTCGCCCCTCTCTGTGACGTGGCCATCAAGGTGCCGGCGAGCGAGACGGACGTGGTGCAGACGTGGCACCAACAGGTGTATCATCTCCTGTGCGACATGCTCGAGGCGCAGATGTTCGGATAGCCTGGAGCTATCCTGTTCCCGCGCCCCAACTCTCCCGGGCTGGCGCGAGGGCGTCTGGCTGTGGGATGTAGACGGCAGCCGCAAGCTGCTCAGCTGCCGTTGCTCCGGTGGGGTGTTCAACCTGGGCCACTGCCCGCACCTGGATCGCTTCTTCCAGGAGCACCCCTTCATCCACCTGTCCAGCTTCGGCGGGGCGGCGCTGGGCCGCGTCGCCGCGCTGGCCATGTTCGACCAGGTCGCCGACCCTCACCCCAGCACGCTGCAACTGAGCCCCTGCTGATCATCCAGCCCGACGAGGCGGACTTCGTGCTGGAGGCTTTGGATCGCGCACTGACCCTCCTGGAGGCGCAGCCTGATATGTTGGAGATGGTCGGCGCGTTGGGGATGTGACGATGGCCCACGCAGGGCGGCGATCTGTCCGCGCGTTGGAAATGCAAGAGCACCGTAAGGGCATCCCCCCGTTGGCGCCGTAGGGCTGTTCCCCTCTGCGCGGGCGCGGCCATGCGCCCTTCTCTGCGTTCTCTGCACCCCTGCGGTGCAAGGGGACGGTTGCACAGCACACCCCTCACCCCCCGATCCCCTCTCCCGCGCGGCAGGCGAGGGGGAGTCCGCTCCCTCCCCGTGTACGGGGAGGGTTGGGGTGGGGGGAGCCCCTCACCCGCGTGGGCAAGGGTTGGGGTGGAGGGCGCCGCGCACCTGCCGGTGATGTCGGTGCAGCCCGGCGGGTTGCCCCTACGGAGGATGCGGCGCAGCATGACGGCACACCGTAGGGGCACAGCGCCGCTGCGCCTTCTCGCGGAGAGAGGGTGGTTGCGGCGCGCGTGGCGGTGGAGGCGGGCGGGGTGCGCGCGATCCCAAGGGAGATGGCGCGTCCTGCAGGGCATCCCGGCCCGTCATAGACGGTGTGAACGGCCAACCGGGTGGGTGGCAGACACCCTTTGACGTCCCCGCAAGACGTGGCCTATAATGAAAATGTCAAGCACCTTGTGGAGACAGAGCATGCCGCACCTACAGCGCGGCGACATTGCCGGAAGTGGGAGGAACATCCCATGGAATTGACGATCGGTGAGCAGCAAGCCAAAGCATTGCTCAAGGAAGTGCTGGTCGAGCTGATGGAAGAAAAACGCGATCTTTTTCTCGAGATCATGGTGGAGGCCATTGAGGAAATCGGCCTGGCCAATGCCATCCGCGAGGGTCGGCGGGATGAATGGGTTGACGAGGAGCAAATCCACGCCATCCTGAGAGGGCAGGCGTGAGGGTCTCCTTCGAGGCGAGCTTCGCCAGAGACCTGCGGGCGATCAAGGATCGGCGCTTGCTCGAACAGGTCGCGCAGGTGATAGCCGAAGTCAAAATAGCCGGGGATTTGAGCGCGCTCAAGCATTTGAGCAAACTGCACGGACACCCGCATTTCTATCGCATCCGCCTGGGAGATTATCGGATCGGGATCGAGGTGGTCGGAGACGAGGTTATCTTTGTAAGAATACTGCACCGCAAGGACATCTACCGCCTCTCCCCAAAAATAAAACCGCCTCGCGTCTTGGCCCTTGACTTCGCCCTGTAACGGTGTTAAGATATTACAAAAGCAGCAACCGGCTTCCCCAATCATCTCTATGTCGCCGCCGTCGCGTTTGTTGCTTTGTGGTCCCCTCAGCAACAGATTCTATTGCGAGGTACAGAGACAGGTTATCATTTTAACCAAAGGAGGGAAAGAACAATGAAGTGGTTCCTGTATGCCTTGCTTGTTGTGGCACTATGTGCATTGACCCCGTCTCCCTTGCCAACCCAGGCGGCTGAGCCGGTCAAGCTGGTGATGTGGTGGTGGGGTGAGCAAGAAGCCCCCGGTGCCCAAAAGTGGCTCGATGAAACCATCCGGCTCTATCAGGAAAAGCACCCCAATGTCACCATTGAGACAGTTTTGCAATCGACCGACAGCCTGATCCCCTCCTTCCAGTCGGCGATGGCCGCGCAGGAAGGCCCGGATATCCAGTATTTCTGGGGCGGTGTCTGGACGCTCGAGTTTGTCTGGGGCGGCGGGGTAGCACCGATCGACAACCTGATTCCCGCCGAGGAGCTGGCTCACTATATCAACAACTTCGAACGCACCTTTGATGGGAAGATTTGGGGCGTACCGTGGTATCTATCCGGTAACCCGTTTGTCTACAACCCCTCTCTCTTCGAGAAAGCCGGTCTGGATCCCAAAAAGCCCTTGGAAACCTGGGATGAGCTGATTGCCGCCTGCGGTAAGCTCAAGGCAATCAACGTCATCCCCATTTCCGGCGGGCTTAAGGACGGCTGGTTCGGTGGCTGGCTTTATTCCATCTTGGGTCGCCAGCCCCACGACAGCGAGAAGGACATTATGGCGGCAGTCATCGGCAAGGCCAAGTTCACCGATCCCAAGCATGTCGAATGGTGGAAACGGCTGGCCGAGCTGCGAGATGCCGGCTGCTGGAACGAAGACATCAACTCGCTCGACTACCAGCAGGGCATGGATCGCTTTGTGCAGGGTCAGGCCGCCATGATCTTCGGCAACGATACCTTCCTGAAGGGCTGGGCCGACACGATGGGCAGCTGGGACAATATCGGGGTGATGTTGGTGCCCAAATATGCCAACGGCAAGATGGCCAGCCAATACATTGTCACGGCCCAGGGATTGGGGATTACCTCTTGGTCACAACACAAACAGGAGGCAGCGAATTTCTTGATGTTTATACACACCCAGGACCGGTTGAACGCCTGGTTCAAGCATACCGGCGTCCTGCCGGCGGACGATCGGTTGGATACATCATTAATCGGGCAACACCAGTTGCAACAGATCTATCAGTGGGCCACCACGATCTCAGGGCCCAACCTGGAGAACTTCATACCCAGCATGATGGACGAGCAGGCTAACTTCGCGGGCACGCAGCTGCTCTTTGCCGGCGAGAAGACACCCGAACAGCTCGCCCAGATGACCCAGGATGTCATTGGCAAGTGGGCTTCGCAGAACCCCGAAGCGCTGGAGAACTTCACCAAGTGGGCGCAGTAAGGCAGTGTGGCGGCCTGATGGTCCTCGCTCGACGTTATGAATAGTAATGGAATGCTGTCTCAGGGTGGCTGGGAGCGCCGGCCACCCTCCATTGCACCGGTGTGTCTGCGTCGCCAGTCTTCCTGTTTCTGCGAAGGATTCCGACAAACGCGATAGTCTGTCCTCCTGAGCAAAACATACACGATGCGACATCGAGCTTACGAACCATGGTTATATCTGGCGCCGATGATGGTGGCGCTGCTATTCGTGTTCGGCTACCCGGTGGCGCGCCTCATTATGATGAGCTTGCAGCGCACCTCCAAGGGGCAGGAGGTCTTTGTCGGCCTGACCAACTATATGGCGCTGTTCCAGGATGAAGTCTTCATCCGCGCCGTTCGGAACAACCTGACGTTGGTGCTGAACGTGCCCGTCATGGTAGTAGTGGCACTCCTGTTGGCAATTTTCCTCTTCGAACGCATCCGCGGTTGGAAGATCTACCAGACGACACTCTTTCTGCCTTACCTGCTGCCGATTGTAGTGGTCGGGCTCATCTTCTCCTACATCTTTCAGCTAAGCGGGGTGCTGAACGAGGCACTGGTCGCCATCGGGCTGCCTCAGCTGGCGCTCGACTGGCTGGGCAGCCCCAAGCTGGCGCTCTGGACGATTATGTTCGTGATCATCTGGAAGGAAGTGGGCTTAGGGGTAGTGCTCTTCCTGGCACGTCTGATGTCGGTCGAAGAGGAATTGTTTGATGCCGCGCGCATTGACGGCGCGAATTGGTGGCGTCTTCAGTGGCATATCACCATCCCGCAATTGTCCACGGTGATCGAATTCTTCACCATCATCTCGGTCATCACGATGTTATCTTGGGTGTTCAATTATGTGTATGTGATGACGGCTGGCGGGCCGGGTAATTCCACCATGGTGACCGAGCTGTACGTTTACCTGCAAGGCTTCCGTTACAATCAGATGAACCTGGCAGCCGCCGCTTCGGTGCTTATCCTGGTGATCACCGGCGTCTTGATCTTCGTACAGTTCCGACTGCGTGAGCGCGCCGGAGAGGAGGAGACCTTCGCGTGAACCGTTCCGACAAGTTTTGGCATTGGATGGGGACGATTGCCCGCCAGGCGATCGTGATCCTGGCGACTCTGATGTCGCTGTTTCCAGTGTACTTCATGGTGGTTTCAGCGTTCAAGACGCGGGGCGAGTACATCGCCAACAAGTGGGGCCTGCCCACAGTTCCCATCCTGGACAATTTTGCCACCGCCTTTGCTGGTGAGAAGTTTCTCATCCGTTTTGCCAACAGCACCATTCTGACGGTGGGTTCGGTGGGCATTTCGCTGATCATCGCCTGTCTGGCCGCTTATGCCTTCGCGCGCATGGACTTCCCCGGCAAGCGCGCCATATTCAATGTACTCCTATCCTTAATGGTGGTGCCGCCGGTGGTCATGCTCGTGCCCCTCTTTGTCTCGATGGTACACCTCAAGCTGGTGAACACCTATCCGGGCACCACGCTGATTTACGTGGGATTGTTGCTTCCTTTCTCAGTCTATCTGATGACCAACTTCTTCCGCACCATCCCCCGGGAGATTATGGAGGCAGCGCACATCGACGGCGCATCGAGTTTCGGTGTGTTCTGGCGCATTATGATGCCGCTCTCAGCTCCGGCAGTCATCACGTTGATTGTGGTCAATGCGCTGTGGGTGTGGAACGAGCTGTTGATCGCCCTGGTGTTCATGCAGAAGGATGAGCTCAAGACGCTTATGGTGGGCATTACGGCGTTGCGCTCCAAGCACTATGTGGACATCCCGGTGACGATGGCCGGGTTGTTCATCGCGACGTTGCCCATCGTGGTGCTCTACATGTTTGGGCAGAGATACTTCATCCGTGGGCTGGTCAGCGGAGCGGTGAAGTAGACGATGATCGATGCCCTGGCAGCGAGGGCGGTTTACTTAATGGCGCCGAACGTCAGGCCACGCACCAGATAGCGCTGGATGAACTCGCTCCACCAGATCGAGCACATCACCCGCCCCATGCAGCTATATACGAGCAACTACTGCCCGTGTTCATCAAGGCGGCACAGCATCAGGCCGAACTGGGCGATATGCTGGCCGCCCTGGAGATATGAGCGTTGCGTTCTCGGCCTTCTACCCTCCGCCTCTCCGTGTGTGGTGAGGTGATGTCAGATCCACCTCTCCGGAGAGGCGACAACCTCAACACGCTTCAATCAACGTATCTGGGTTGGCACCTGATCGTAGTAGCCTCCTACTTCGGGGCATCCTGAGTAACAGTAGCCTCTATAGAAGTAGAGGCCTCCGGCGTAGCGGTACACGTCGGTGCCTACCCCGCGGTAGGGCTCATGATAACAATAGTAGGGACCGCTGTAGTACCCTCCGCGTGTGCCGCCGTAGTAACCTCCTGCCAAGGAAGGAATAGTGTAAGGGTAGGAGCCCGTGGTGAGATTCGGATAACGATAGGGCTCATTGGAGACATATTGGGGATAGCCATAGTACGGATATCCGTAGTAGGGATACCCGTAGTAGGGATATGCGTAATACCCACCCCAATAGGGCCCTTGCGCAAATGCCAGGCTAGCCGTCAAAAGGGTGATCAGTATGGCCAGCCCCAACGCGACACCAATCAGCTTTTTGTCCATTTTGCCTGCCTCCTTTTGGATCTCATGCGATGGTGCCCATGACAAACAGGATCCCCTCGCCAGAATAAGGCGGGTTCTATCATGATATATCATACCCCAAGTTAGCCAGGATTCCATCCGTGCTGACAAGGAAAATACCCCCATGCTGGTTCAGGATTCTCGTGGACAAGCTCCAGGACTCCCCCTCGGTAGCCCCTCCGGTGGAAGATCTCTATCCTCGATCCGCAATTCGAAAATTCGCAATTCAGATGGTGCAGCAGCACAAACTCATGGCTAACACGGAGACATTTTGCGTGTTATTGGGGAGGGGGGATAAGCACTTCCCTTGTTGTGGGCATGGCCTTTGAAATGTAGAATTAATGTCAAAGTGGCTGGCGTCCCCCTATCTGAAAGGGGTCGTGTTCCAATTTTTCGGGCGGGTGTGCGCCCAAATACACTGAAAATGTTATGGTAAAGCTATTGCACAAATTAAAATTATGGTGTATAATAGAGGCGCTAGACATAAGAAAAGTCTAGCTTCAGCTGATTGAGAGGCGCGATCATTGTTCCTTGACATGACAACGGACATCCCCCTTCCCCCGCAGGAAAGGGGGCTTTTTTGATTGTACGACCTGAAGCGCACTCATCCGGCATCATGGTTGACATATTCATGGAAAATTGGTATGGTAGAAGGTGTGCAGCGAAAAACTGCAACAAGAGGCGCAATGCTCGTTGCGCCGATCGGGCAGGCACACCGAGTGGTCAGCACTCCCAGTGAAGGAGGAACATAATGAAACGTATACTCACCTGGTTTGTGGTAGTTCTGGCATTGCTGGCGAACATGCTGCCGGCAGCTGTGATGGCCTCACCACCCGCCCAGGACCCGGGTTGGTTTGCCGAGTATTTCGCCAACCACAGCTTGGCAGGCCCTCCCGTCCTCACCCGCTATGAGCCCAGCATCGACTATGTGTGGGGCACGGGTTCGCCCAGCGCAGCAGTGCCCATCGACCAGTTCTCCGTACGCTGGACGCGCACGATGAGCTTTAGTGCCGGCACTTACAATTTCTGCGCCACGGTGGACGACGGGGTACGCTTTTGGGTAGATGGCCAGCTGCTCATCGATCAATGGCGGGTGACGGGCGCACAGGTGACCTATTGTGCCAGCCCTTATCTGACGGCGGGCACTCACACCTTGCAGATGGCTTACTTCGAGGACACCGGCAATGCAATGGCCCGATTGGTGTGGAGCGGCCCAATTGCACCGGTACCATCGCCTGGGCCGCCGGTGCCATGGCCACCCTCGCCATCCGAAGCGTGGATCGGTGAGTACTACGACGATATGATGTTGGGCGCCAGCGTCTCGCCAGCCAAAGCGCCCGTAATGGTGCGCATGGATCCCCAGATCAATTTCAACTGGGGTACCAGTTCGCCGGCCGTCGGGTTGCCTGCTTATGAGTACTCGGTACGCTGGACACGCGATATCAACTTCGCTGAGGGTACCTATAATTTCTGCGCCACCGTGGATGATGGCGTGCGCGTGTGGGTGGATGGCGTGCTCATCCTGGATGAGTGGCGCGAGCAAAGTGTACGTACATTTTGCGCGACGCGCTATATCACGGCAGGGCGCCACACCGTTCAAGTCGCTTATCTGCAAAAGCGCGGCGACGCGATCATCTCCTTCTCCTACAGCTCGGGCAATGTTCCGCCACCAGTGCCGCCTATTCCGCCGGCACCTACTCCTGTACCGCCGCCCTGGCCGTATCCGACCCCTGTGCCGCCTTTGCCCACACCAGTGCCACCGCCCGCTGCCGGCTGGTACGGCGAGTACTTCAATAACACCTTCTTGGGCGGTCCTCCCGTGCTGACACGTGTCGATGCAGAAATCAATTTCGATTGGGGCTGGGGTGCGCCTGCGCCTGGGATGCCGGCAGACGATTTCTCCATCCGCTGGACGCGCGAGGTCTGGTTCGACAACGGTACCTACACCTTCTGCGCCCGCCATGACGACGGCGTGCGGCTATACGTGGACGGTGCGCTGGTGATCGACTCGTGGTTCGAGCAGGCGGCGGCGGTGCATTGCGGAGTCAAAGCGCTTAACATTGGCACCCATCGCGTGCAGGTGTACTACTATGAGCGTTCTCAGTTCGCACTGATCTCCGTATGGTGGACCGCAGGCGGTGCACCACCCCCGGTATTCCCTACCCCAGTGCCTACTCCGGCGCCTCCCTACTACCCACCCTATTACCCGCCCTATCCACCGCCCGTCGGCGCGGAGATCATGGTGGATAACATGGACCCCGGTTTCATCTGGGGCGGACCGCTGGGATCACGCCGTATTGCCTACTTGGGAATTGGAGGAAACTTGTTCTGGACCTTTAACAGCTACTCCAGCCCGATCAACTTCGGCAAATGGGTGCCGCGTTTAGCGGCACCCGGTTACTACGAGGTGTTCGCCTTCATCCCACGCGAGTTTGCCACCAGCACGCGTGTGCGCTATCGCATCATCCACGCCGGTCAGCGCCACGATCGCATCATCAACCAGTGGCAGTACAATGATCAGTGGGTGAGCTTGGGCACGTACTATTTTGCGGCAACGGGCGACGAGTTTGTGGTGGTATATGACAACACACGCGAATTCTACGGCACCCGCATGATCGCCTTCGATGCACTCAAGTTCGTGCCGCGCTGGTGATGACGCAGCACGCGTGACACTGCTGTGGTGCAAACAGCACCTCTTCGCCCCCGTACCCAACCCGCAGTTGTGGGCACGGGGGCATAGGTTTTTTTCGCCAGCGCTTTTCCCACACCGGAAACCGGTAAGACAAACTGACCTACCTGATGGCCGCCACCACCTCGATGCCGTTCAGCTGCATATGATACAGGAATATGAGGTGCAGCAGCTCCCCATCGTGGGGGAGCGCTCCGGCCTGCGACGCCGCCTCCACCGGCAAATCGTAGGTGTCCACCGCGTTGGCTGGCACAATCACCCGCACCTGGCGGTTGGCCGCATTGGCCCGCGTGCGCAGGTGCATGGCGAGCATATAGACACAAATGTCGGTGCAATCCCCTACCACGATGAACGTGCGCACTTCGGGGTGGGCATCCAGCCAGCTATCCAGTGCGGTGCCCACCGCCGAATTTACTGAGTTTTTGGGCATCATGGTGACAATCTTATCGAAGAATGGAAGCGCCTTCAGCTCCGGCACCGGCGCGCTTTCCTCACTGCCGCGCACGCAGTGCGCCGGATAGCTGTTGAACTCCACTGCCTGAGAGTCGTGGGCATCATGCAGGAAGACAAAGTGGCGCATGCCCAATGCATGGGCATTCTGAAACAGGAGCACGATGGGTGCCACAATGCCCGCCACGCGCAAGCTCGCTAAAGGTCCCGTGTGGCAGAAGCCGTTGATCACATCCACTGCCATAAGGGCAGCTTGATCGGGGCTCTGGCCATCTCGCACCAACGTGCTGAGCGCCACCGGCTGCAAGCTCTGCCGCCACATCACCAGATAGTTCAGGAATGGCTTGCTCTTTTGGATGAGCTCTTCCACACTGAGCATGGTCGATACCTCCTTCATCCATACTCCCATCTAAGTCGTCGGAATGAACCTTCCCACCACACGCTCATTCCGATCAACGACAAGGGTGACCTCCCAGCTCTGCTCAAGATGACCAAACTGCAACGCAACCGGACTGCTGGATAGCGATCCCAGATCACACACCTCTTACCTCATCATAACATAGGACGGGTTAGAGGGCAATATCTTATATATTGGGTTTTATAAGTAAATATCTTCAACTGAGCGGAATTACCCTTCTTTCCTTTTTCTGTGATATGATTCGGAACATTACTATGGGATAGTGAAAAAGGATTACCAGCGTAGTGTATTACTCGGCGATGGCAGAACCTTTGGGCAGCCAGGCGAACCAAGGTCCGCAAGCGGGCCACGAAAAAAGGCTTGTGGCGCTGATCTCGGTTGTGGCGGCTGTCTTTCTCACCCTGATGAAACTGACAGTAGGACTGATGACCGGCAGCCTGGGCATCTTAGCAGAAGCTGCTCATTCCGCACTTGATTTGGTGGCTGCCGGTGTCACCTTTTTGGCGGTGCGCATATCGGATCGCCCGGCGGACCACGAACACACCTACGGACACAGCAAGGTGGAAAACCTGTCCGCCCTGTTCGAGACGCTGCTCCTGCTGGGGACGTGTGCCTGGATCATCTATGAGGGGGTGCAGCGCTTGCTCTTCGGGTATCATGAGATCGAGCTCAGCTGGTGGGCATTCGCCGTGATGGGCGTCTCGATCATCGTGGATGTCTCGCGCTCGCGCGCGTTGGCGCGGGCCGCGCGCCGATATCACAGCCAGGCGCTGGAAGCGGATGCGTTGCACTTTTCCACCGATGTCTATTCGTCGATGGTGGTCATCATGGGTCTGGTGCTGGTGTGGGCAGCTCAATGGCTGAAGCTTCCCTGGTTACAGCATGCGGATGCTGTGGCAGCCATCGGTGTCGCTGGCATCGTGGTGTTCGTCAGCTGGCAGCTGGCGCAGCGCGCTGTGGAGAGTTTGGTGGATGGTATCCCGCACGGCCTCTACGATCAGGTCATGGAAGTGGTGGGCAGCGTACCAGGTGTCTTGCGCGTGGAACGTATGCGCTTGCGTCGCAGCGGACCGGAGACTTTCGCCGACGTAACCGTGCAGGTCGGGCGCGAGGTGAGTCTCGAGGCCGCGCATGCGATTGCCACCTCTGCAGAAGAAGCGGTGCGCAACATATTGCCTGGCAGTGATGTCGTGGTGCATGTCGAGCCGGTGCGTTCCGCTCAAGAGGACTTGATTACCAGCGTGCGACTGCTGGCAGCGCAACACGGCGTGGGCGCGCACAGCATTCGTCAGTACGCCCTGCCAACTCAAAAGGCGGGTACGCCACAAGTGGGGGTGGAGCTGCACCTGGAAGTACCCGATTATCTCTCCATCGAGAAAGCCCATGCGCTGGTCAGCGATTTCGAGGTGGCATTGCAGCACGCTCGACCGGAGGTCAGCCACGTGGTGACGCACATTGAGCCAGTAGGTGAGCATGCCACAACGAAAGTCTTTGAGGCGAACGCAAAGGATACCGCACGGGTGCTCCAGGCGCTCGCAGAATGGCAGGAACAGGACCCGACACGCTGCCAGCCACACGATGTCCACGTGCACCGCAGCGAGGGGGAGCTGATCGTCACCCTACATTGCAGTGTGGGAGCTGAGACCCCTATGGTGGATGCGCACCTCATCGCAGAGCAGGTGGAGCAAGCGCTGCGTCGCCAGCTGCCTGACCTGGGGCGCATCGTGATCCACATCGAGCCCGAGGCCTCGCGCGAAGAGGGAGTCGCCCCAACTACTTGAGCAGGATGGCCACCACGATTGCCGTCAAGCTGACGAGCACAACGCTCACCACGAGCGCCACTGCCATGTTGCCACGCTTCAGCTCGCTCAGGTAGTCCAACTCCGGCACCAGCGCAGCGAGCAAACGCAGCCCCAGCGAGATTGCGACAGCAAAGCACAATCCGGCCACCGCAGTCCAAGCGATGGCCAGGGCCATGTTGAGCAGCAAGCGTCCCAGGTTCAAGGTATCGACGTCAGGTATGGGGGGTAATCCGGGCATGGGATGCGATCCTGTCCCCTCAATGCGTATGAGTGAAAGAGGCAGATGGGCGAAACAGGACTCGAACCTGTGGCCTCCTCGGTGTAAGCGAGGCGCTCTGACCAGCTGAGCTATTCGCCCGCTTGCGACACCTTCATTATATGTGACCCGCATCGCGCTGTCAATTGTGATTTTGAGGGGGTACGTTTGTCCGAGTCGCGGCCGTCAGGGAGCGGTATCCAGGATTTGCGGATTTTGGATTGCGAATTGCGAACCTGATTCGCCGCGGAGGGCGCGCAGAGCACATAGAGGTTTTTTTCACTCTCTGCGATCTCTACGTTCTAGTCTGCGGTGAAAGAGAGCATCTGCTCTCTGACGGTCGCGGCCCGGACAACCGTCAACACTCCATCCTTGACACATCCCCCAAACGCGCGTATTCTTCTCATCAGCGATTTACCGACAGCTGTATTCCGGCTGCGCAACATTCCAACCTTGGGGGAAAGGTTGATGGACATATTCGAGAAAATTAAAGGTTTTACACGCGCCAAGGAAGCAATACGCGGCGGTTACTATCCCTATTTCCGTGCCCTGGACCACACCGAAGGCACCACGGTCACCGTTGATGGCAAGACGCTGATCATGGTTGGCTCCAACAACTATGTGGGACTGACCACCCATCCGCGTGTGCGCCAGGCAGCCATCGAGGCGATCGAGAAGTACGGCACGGGTTGCACCGGATCTCGCTTCCTGAACGGCACGCTCAAGCTGCATCAAGAGCTGGACCGCCGTCTCGCTGAATATATCGGCAAGCCGGCCGCACTCTGCTTCAGCACTGGCTACCAGACGAACCTGGGCACCATCTCCGCGCTGGTAGGCCGCCGCGACGTCGCCGTGGTGGACAAAGAGGATCACGCCAGCATCGTGGACGGCTGTCGCTTTTCGCTGGGCACCGTCAAGCGCTTTCGCCACAATGACATGGATCACCTGAAATATGTGCTGGAACAGGTAAAGGATGCCGATGGCATCCTGGTCATCGTGGACGGCATCTATAGCATGGAAGGCGACATCGCGCCACTTCCTCAGATCGTGGAGCTGTGCAAGCGCTACGGTGCGCGGCTGATGGTGGATGACGCGCATTCGCTGGGCGTATTGGGTGGCGGACACGGCACCGCGGCTCACTTCGGCTTGGTGGACGAAGTGGACCTCATCATGGGCACCTTCAGCAAGTCGTTCGCCTCCATCGGCGGGGTCATTGCCGGTGACGAGGACGTGATTCACTACATCCAACATCACGCCCGTCCGATGATCTTCAGTGCCAGCATGGCACCGCCCAACGTGGCGACTGTGCTCGCGTGCCTGGATGTGCTGGAAAGCGAGCCTCAATGGATCGAGCGATTGTGGGAGAACGCGCGCTATATGCATGCCGGCTTCAAGCGCCTGGGGTTCAACACGGGTAATAGTCAGACGCCTATTATCCCCATCATCATCGGAGATGATTTTCGCACGGTAGGGCTGTGGATGGGGCTATGGGAAGAGGGCGTGTACACCAACCCGGTGTTAGAACCGGCGGTCTCCCCGGGCCGACAGTGCCTGCGCACCAGCTACATGGCCACCCACACGCGCGACCAGCTGGAGAAGGTGCTCCAAGCTTTTGAGGTGGTGGGCAAACGCACCGGGATTATCTCATAGACGGCGGGCAGGCAGATCAGGAGGTTATTCCATCGCGCGCGATGAGCGCCGCTCCTAACGCGCCGACAATTTGAGGCTCTTCGGGCACCATGAGGGGATGACCCAGCGCCTCCTCCAGGGCACGCACCACACCCCAGTTGCGCGCCACACCGCCTGCAAACATCACGGGCGGCTCCACTCCAACGCGGGCAGCCATAGCCGCGACACGCCGCGCGATGGAACGGCAGATGCCGGCGACGATATCCTCCCGCGCCACCCCGTCCGCGACCAGGGTCACCACCTCCGACTCGGCAAACACGGTGCACGTACTGGAGATGTCCGCTGCGCGTTTGGCGCGCAACGCCCAGGTGCCCATCTCGGATAATTCCAGCTGGAGGACGCGCGCAATGACCTCCAGGAAACGCCCTGTGCCGGCGGCACATTTGTCGTTCATCGCAAAGTCCAACGGCTTGCCACCCGGGCCTACTGCCACCACTTTGGAATCCTGCCCCCCGATGTCGATCACGGTCTGTACCTGGGGATGCAAGAAGTAGGCGCCGCGGGCATAGCACGAGATTTCGGTCACCTGTTGATCGGCAAACTCGACCGACACGCGCCCATAGCCGGTCGCAACGATGCGCCGCAGCTGATCGCGCGTGACGCCGGAGCGTTTCAGGGCGATCTCCAGCGCTTCCTCGGCAGCCCGGCGGCTGCTGTACCCGGTATCCACGATAGACCACCCGGCGATGCGCTCTCCCTCCAGGATGAGCGCTTCACCTGAAGTGGAACCAATGTCGATGCCTGCTACATACACGGCGAAGGAACCTCCCGTACCACCATTGTGTCTCAGCTTATGCCAGCATTTCCATAAAAGCTTCTATACGGGTGCGCAGCGGCCCCAACTGCAGATTGCTGGGGTCAATGCAATCCCCATCCAGGACAAGCAGCGGCACCCCTTCCCGACGCAGGCGCGCACGCAGCACGTACAAAGCTCCTGCCGACTGACGACAGCCCCAGTGGCTGAAATGGATCGCACCCTGGCAATGATACCGCCGAATGAGACGCAATGCCATCTCCGTACGGCGCTGAATGGGGCCATTGAAGAAGAGAGATACGATCTTGCGCGCCAGAGAGCGCAACGGCTCGCGTTCATCCAGTTCGTCCCACCAAAGCGTGCTGATCTCCTCCCAGGCGATAGCACCCCCCAGCTCGTCTTCCAGGACGGAGAGCAAGGCGCTCTCGAAGTAGGGCATCAGGTGCATCCAATACAGACGTACCCTTTGGTGCGCTTGTTCGGGCTGTCCATCGGCAACACGCCGGGCTGTATAGTCGCGCAGTGCCTGATAATACCGGATGCCGCTGGGATGGCCGAACATGGCGGTGAGCATGGCAAGCTGATCGCGCATGCCCGATCCGCGCAGCGGCGCCGGCTGTGCCTCGCGCAAAGACGCCACCTCTAACGCCAACGCGCGCGCCTGATTGGACAGGCGGATCGCTTCCCGCAAGCGATCTGTATCGAAAGAGATGCCCAGGGCCTCGCGCCAGTGCTCAATCAGCCGCTCCAGCTGAGCGGCTACATAATCCACTGCAGCCCCGTCGTTGCTCTGAGGTACGTCGAGCAAGAAAAAAGGTTTTCCTTCTGTGAACGCGAAATTGCTGATCATCTGGCCCGCTATGTCGCATATATGCGACGTGGCGACACCGGCATCCATGCGCGGAAACAGGTGGCTGGCCCACAGCCCCGCCGCACTGCGATGTACGGTGCACAGGTCAACCGGATAACCCAACGCCGCAGATTGCGACACCCCCAGCGCACTTAATCCCATCGAGGCGGCAAGCCCGGCCCAGGTCTCGGGGAAGAAGGGCACGATCCCCAATCCCCAGAAGAGCTCGCTCGGCACGAAAATGTTGCTCCACACCACAGGACGCGCGTGTGAGGCATAGGCACCCCGTGCCATCTCCAGGAAGAAATCGGCCGAAACATAGTGATGCGGCTTCTGAGGGCGTCCGGCAAGCAACGCACGCACCAGGCGCAAACCAAGCGGCGAGCGCAGCAACCCTCTCAGCACTCGAATTCGGATATCTCGTGGGTTATCCATGCGCACGTACCGTTTCTAAGAAAGCTTCCACACGCGTGCGGTGCTGACCGCTCAGCGTCTCATCCTCCAATTCCAGCAACAACACCGGGATGCCGATGCGTTCCATATCGGCCTTGAGCAAGGGGTATTCAGCCAGCGGCAGATCGCAGAACTTACTGCAGGCACAGATGACAGCGTCCACCGCGCGTTCGCGAGCCAGCTGGGTGAGGTACGCAAGTCGCCGCGAGGGTGCGCGCACGCGGGGAGCGGGCGTCTTGGCAAGATATGCCTCGGCCAGCGCGATCAGAAGCTCGTCAACCGTTTCGCCCGTCTCGGCGACCATCTGCATCACGGAGAGTTCATCCAGATCGGAGACCTCGGCAACCACACGCGCGCCCTGAGATTCGAGCTGGCGCACCAGAGCAGCAGGTGCCGCCAGCTCGGCGATCAGCAACAGGCGCATCGCCGAACCGTTTGCGTCGCCCGCCACCCCCGGAGCGTCCGCGGAAGCGGATAGGGAGTCGATTTGGTTTTGCAGCACTTCGTTGGCGCTCTGCGGGTGCTCGGTGAGCCCTAATCGGCACAGGCGACGATACAGCGGAGTGGGTAGCGTGCCGTTCAGCCAGCTTGCCTTAAGCGACAGCAATAAGCGACGTTGCTGGTTGTACAGGGAGATCGCGGCGCGCAACCGGCGGGCAGTCAACACCTCGTTGGTGTGCAGTTCCAGCTGTCGCGCCAGCCTGGTCAACCCGCTGGCAAAATACCTGATGGCGATGGCGTCGTCGGTGCGCGGCACCTCCAAACTGCCCCAGATCGGCACCGGCACGCACTCTGCCCACACGTCCTGCAAGCGGCGGAGTGAATCGTCCTCGTCCGTGAAGATCACCGCCTGAACAGGAGGCTTCTCTTCCAGGAAGCTGGCCAGCAGATTGCGGGTCAGTGCGCAGAAATTGCGCGGCAAATAGGCCTCCGCCGCGGTGGGCTTGGCAGCTGTGGGAAACATGCGCACCGGTATGCAGCCCAGCGCGAACAGGAGCTCGCGCGGCACAAAGGCGCTCAATAAGCCAACAATCGGTTTACCGGCATCAGATATGCTCACGGCAGAGGAACTTCGCCTCCTTGTTGTCCTTTGGGCCAGCGCCGCACCTCATGCAAACGCGGCCGTTGTTTCAACACTTCCACCACCGGCTCCTGGTCGCCCTCACGATCGTGATACCAGGCGTTGACCTCCCAATTCGGCTCATTGTACTCGAGCGCGCGCTGTGCGAGCAGCCAGGTCATCGTGGTGAAATAATAGTCCGGCGCCGCATCGAGCATATAATTGGCTTGCCGCAGCGTCCACTCGGCCACCGTTTGTCCATCCACCACCGGATAGCGCGGGTCTTCGCCCGAGCCCCTGGTAGCACCCCCTTCGGTGGAGATCAGCGGGGTGGTGAACCCAAAGAGCTCGTAGAATTGATCATGCCAGGCGATAAAGTGCAGAAAACAGGTGGAATCGTCCGCCAGGTTGTCTCCCACATAGTACCCTCCCGGCTCACGTGCGGTAGCGCGCGCATGGTTGATCTTGGCCACCTGTTCCGGGGTCAACCGATAGCGCTCAATCTCGGCCTCGGTCAGCGGACGGCTCGTCAAGTTCACCTCGTCGTAGGGATAGTCGGGCGGATGGTTGATGTTGTAATTGTGGATCGGCGCCCAGGAGAAGTAGAGGACATTGGTGTTGCCTTGTGCGCGCAGAGCGTCGAAGAACTGATAGAAAAAGCTCTGCCGCCAGTCCGGCCTCTTCTTAGAGGGAGCGAACATCGAGGGCAAGCTGGGATAGCCGCCTGCCCGGTAGATCACGCGAGCAGCATCCGCCCAGATGCGCGCGAGATATTCCGGCTGGGGCACCCCGCCTTTCTGACACCAGCCGCCCGGCTTGCCGCGCAGGTTGGGCTCATTGTAGAGCTCGTAATAGTACACCCCCTTGGCCACATAATGGCGCACCAAAGCGGTCAAGTCCTCCGGATCAAATGGCTCATTGCAGCGCTGGTACAGGCGCAACACCGGCATAATGCCGCGCTTGACCAGCTCATCAATCGTGTGATCGTACTCGCGTCCACGCGCGCCGTCATTGATCAATTTCACCCAGCGAATGTTCATGCGCGCCAGCTCGGAGACAAAGTAACTGGTCGCCTCGGCGGACTGGGCGTACAGGTGGGTGCTCCAATGCACGCCCAACCCGTTGTCCTGCGGCGGATGCGGAAAGGCGCTGAGCGGCAACGGAGCATCCGGAAAAGGACGACCGACTTGCCCGGCATCTGGTGACATCGCCGGAAACGCGAGGGGTGAGGTCAAAACGCTGGCCGGCGCCGTGCCCATCGGGGTCGAGGAGCTCACCGCCGTCATTGTGGGCAATGACGTAGAGACAAATTGGGCTGGTGCGTACCCGGCTCTCGGAGAAAAGGCACCCCCGACGGCCACCATCACGATCACCAACCCGCTCAAGAGAATAGCCGTGCTGAAAAGAGCAACCCGTCCCCGGTTATGCATCGTAGATTCCCAACGTTCAGGGTACCAAGACCCACCCTTGGAAACGCATCATTCCTGTGCCTGTAACAGACGGTACAACGTGCGACGTGCCAGGATGTCACCGCTGATGACGCCCAGCACGTCGCCATCTCGCACTACCGGCATGGCGGATATCTCGTAGTACTCCAGCTTGTGCACCACGTCCAAAATGCTCGCATCGGGTGGCACGCTGATTACCTCATGCGTCATCACCTGCTGCAGGGGTATATCTTGTGGCCCACCTGCCGCTGCGGACGCACGGGTGATGTCCCAATCGGTGATCACCCCCACGAGCTTCCCTTGTGCTGAGACCACGGCCAGAATGTCGCTCTTGGTCTCGATCAGCCGCCGCGCCGCTTCTCCCACCGTGCCCGTTTCCGGGATGGTGGGCAGTGGTTCCATAACGTCCGCGACAGAGCGATAGCGCTCGCTGGAAGCAATGCGCCCGATGCTGATGCGCTCAGCTGCTTCGCAGGGGAGCATATCCGGATCACCGACCAACAGGCCGATCAGCTCCTTCATATTGCGCCGGATCACCTCGTTGCGTTGCGCCTCTCCGGCCAGTCTGCGTTGCTCGGCAAGTGCCTGGAATTGAGCGCGATGCTCCTCCAGCCAGCGCTCCACAGCAATCCGATTCCCTAACATAGCGGGCGGGATACGCAGCGCCTCAGGCGTCCGAATGGTATATTCCTGCGCGGCGAAGATGACCCCGCCCGAGTTGACCAAATAATCGGTGGCGATCAACACCCCAGCTTGCCAGTAGACAGCGCGCTCCATGCGGGCGCGCGCTGCCTTGCGCGCCGGGTCCGGCGAATAGGTATTCGCGCCTTCCACGATCATGCGCCATCGGCCCATACGGTCCACCGTCATACTGGGGCGTGAGGCGGCGTCTACGGCCAGGTAGTTCGCCACTGGTGCCGCGGGGACGAAGCAGAAAGCGGCCTCGCGCAACAGATCATCCCGTGCATTGGAGAACTTGACCGGTGTCCGATAGGTACGCGCCTCGTCCAGATGCTGGAGGAAGTAGTGCAATGCGACCGTGCCATGCTCTGCCCGCAGATCCAGTAACTCCCTGATCGGCAATCCGTCTTCGCAAAACAGATAACCGGTTTCGTCACTCACGCCCAGGATGCGCGGTGCCTGCGATGCTTTACCCGACCCCTCACCCGGGCATCCTGTCACCAGCATGCGAGCCACATGCGACCCCACCGCGCCAAACCCCTGGATCAATACTGTCAGGTCTGCGCACGATGGCACCTGTAGGTCGGCAAATTGGGGCAACACTTTCAGGCGCGGCATCTCCTCCAGAAGGGTGTGAATGGCAATCACCACACCGCCCGCCGCCGCACCCAGCTCGTCGATGCGATTGCCCCCCATTTCCACCGGCTTGGAGAGTGCGCCATCGAGCCCATTTTCGATGGCGATGGTCTTCATATCGGCATCGTTAGTGCCGACATCCGGTCCGGGCAGATAGAGTTCACGGTAGCGGTGGATAAGACGGGCAAAGCGGCGAATAATCTCCTCGCGTGTCGCTCCCTCCACGCCTGGGTCGGCCACGATACCGCTCTTGCCCCCACCATAAGGCAATGCGGCAGCAGCATTCTTGAGCGTCATACCACGCGCCAGATTATGAATAGCCGACGGGGTCACATCAGGCAGCATACGGATGCCTCCCATGGCAGGGCGTCCCATGGCAAGGTTGTCCACCACCAGGTAGCCTCCTATCTCCAGCGGGCTCTCTTCATCCCACATACATACCACCAGGCGTGGCCCAAGGCGGTCCACCTCTATGCCCAGGCGGTGCAGGCGTTCCACATCGGTGGGGCCAAACTCCATATAGGCACGGCCGTCTTCCCGTTGCAGGCGATTGCGCCACGTCCGTTCCAGGAGCACGTCGTGCAGAAATTCACTCATCTTTTTGGGGATCATGGTCTCCTCCTAATGGCCGACCGCATCGCCGGCACCCTGTCACTGGGCGCAAAGGGGGCTGCACTTCACCGTCGGCGTTGCAGCACGGCGAACTGAGGGTCCTTCTCCAGCAGGAGCTGCAAACCGGTGGTGAGATCTACGCGCGGTGTATAGCTCAACAATTGTCGGGCACGCGTCAGATCAGCAACGAGGCGGCTGACCCCACCGCTCTGAGCATGCACATACAGCACCTGCACACTGTGCCCGATGACTTGCTCAATCGTTTCCACCAGCTGGTTGATACTCGTTTCTCGCCCCGAACCCACGTTAATGATCTGACGATTGACACCCGGTGCGGTGGCAGCAGCAACCAGAGCATCGACCACATCATCAATGTAAACATAGTCGCGTGTCTGCGTCCCGTCACCGAAGACCACCAGCGAGCCGCCACCCAACGCTTGACGCAAGAACTGAGGGATCACCGGCGCATGTACCGGAGGGACCGCCTGTCCTGGACCGTAGGTGTTAAAGATGCGCAGGCAGACACTTTCGATTCCCCATAGGGTATTGATAGTATTGACATAATACTCGCTGGCCAGCTTGCTGACCGCATAGGGCGAGGTGGGGTTGGGGGGCATATCCTCGGTGACCGGCTGGCGTGGCTGCTCACCGTAAATGGCGCCCGAAGAGGCCAGGATAACACGTTGTACCCCCGCATCGCGCATTGCTTCCATCAGTGCCACGGTGCCGCCTACATTGGTGGCATTATACTCACGCGGATAAAGAATAGACTCAGGCACCGAAACGCGCGCTGCCAGGTGATAGACGCAATCCACCTGATACAACAGGCGCCACAGCTTGGGCTTGTCACACACGTCTCCACGGGTAAAGTTCACTTCAGGCAGCAGACGAGATGGATCACCCGCACTCAGGTCATCAATGACGCGTACCGAGTGTCCTTCATGCACTAATCGGTTGGCAAGCGCTGAGCCGATGAAACCGGCGCCTCCGGTGACGAGGAACTGCATGGCAATGTGTTAGACAGGGATCTGATAGATGCGATATGTGCGATAACGGCGCGCGCCGTAAGGCCCCCCCACCTTGATAATGATGCGATTCATCATCTCATTGGTCTCGAGGATCCATGAAAACTCGATGGTGGTATAACCGCTTTCGATCGCCGACCGGACTGTCTCATACATCAGGACAGCTTCAACGCCATGGCCGCGAAAATCCTCGACAACTCCCATAATCATCAGGCGTGCGCCTGTGATCTTGCGCGCATACCACAGCGCTTTGAGCCAGCCCAAGGGGAAGAGATGACCATTCAGATGCTTGAGCACTTGATTGACATCGGGCACACACACCGAGAGACCCACCGGCCGATCCCCTGCTTCGACGATGACACATAGACGTGGATCGAGGATTTGTTTGAGGTCTCCCGCCAGCTTGTCCACCTCGGCATCGGTCATTGGAACGAAACCCCAGTTGCGTATCCAGGCCTGATTGTAGACCTGCTTGGCACGTTGCAACTCAGCATCGAACTCTTTCATACGGGGGCGACGTGTGACAATCCCGGCACGCTCTTTCGCCAGATTTGTCACCCGCGTCAGCTTCTCCGGCAGCCCGCTGGGATCCCCGTGAAACTGGCTCAGGTCTGCCACATAGGCATATATATCCATCACCTTGGTGAAACCAAAGCGCTCCAGAAATTCGTTATAATAAGGGGGATTGTATGGCATCATAACCATCGGTGGACCGGGATCTCCTTCGAGAAGCATTCCCACCTCATGGTTCTGAGAAAAGCTGAGCGGTCCACGCAGCGCTTCCATCCCCTTAGAGCGCACCCAATCCCGCGCCGCGCTGAGCAATGCCTCTGCTACCTGAAAGTCGTCCACGGTTTCGAAAAAACCGAACATGCCCATTTTTTCCTCGTGTACCTGGTTGTGCAAATGGTCGATATGGCTGGAAATGGTGCCGACGATCTGACCATTGCGGCGCGCCAGCCAGAGCACTACATCGGCATGCTCGAAAAAGGGGTTGTGCTGAGGGCTGAGGAACTTGCGGCGCTCACTCAATAAGGGGGGCACCCAGTATGGATCATTGCGGTACAATTGAAACGGAAAACGGATGAACTGTTCGAGATCCCTAGAGGAAACAACGGGCCGGATTTCTACAGCGGGGCTCATATGGATCAGACCTCCATTGTTTGTCCGGGTTGGAGCACGATCACGCGCGAAGAGGTTTCGCTTTCCACACGCCGCGCCCACGCGTGGGCGTCTTGCTGGATCAGGTCAAAGGTGTTGTAATGGATGGGGACGACCCGTGCCGGCTGGATCAGCTTGACCGCGCGCAAAGCATCCTCGGGACCCATTGTATAGTTGTCTCCAATGGGCAAGAAAGCCAGATCGATCCCCTCTTCCCCTATCAGTTTCATATCATAGAACAAACCGGTGTCACACGCGTGGTAGACCTTTCGATTTTCCTCGAGATACAAAAGGAAACCGACCGGATTACCCCCATAAGAGCCATCCGGCAACATGGAACCATGATGCGCAATGGTGAGCTTCAGTTTCCCCCATGGGTAGGTGTGGGATCCGCCGATGTGCTGTGCATGGACATTCTCTACTCCATTGGCCACCAGCCAGTTCTGAATCTCATAATTCGAGACCACCATCGCGCCGGTGCGTTTCGCAATTGCGATAGTATCGCCCAGATGATCACCGTGGCCATGGGATACCAGGATGTAGTGCGCTTCAACGGCATCGGCACGTACCGGGCTCATCGCATTTCCGGTGAGGAAGGGATCGGTCAAAATGCGGAATCCGCGCGTCTCGAAGAGAAAACAAGCGTGTCCGTACCACGTGATTTTAGTTGCCACGGTGAGATTACCTCCTCAAAACTACAGAGGGAATTGCTGCCGTCAAGCGGCTTTCTCCGCAACGGGAGTCTTCTCTTTTAACAGGCGTGCGATTTCCTTGCGTGCCCGCTCGTAACGCTGCAATAGCTGTTTGTCCGTTCCCTTAAAGCTGAGAATCGTCTGACGTGCGCACAAAGCACAGCCGCGTTGTGCCCGGTAGCTATCCATTTCGCAGGTCAGACAGCTATTCAAACGAATCATCACCATCGAAAATGCCAACGCATCGGGGTGCGTTTCCGGCAATGTCGACAGATAGTCAATCAGCTTCTTCCATTCCTCGCCACGCAGGCCACGCAGCTGGGAGATCAAATGCGGCGTAAACAGCAGCTCGTATTTCTGATACACTTGTCCGATCCACCTGTTCTCAAGATAAGTCTGACAAACCTGCAAATCCATATCCGATCTTACGTTTCCCGGTGCTTCTATTATAAAAGCCGTATGGGATGGTGTCAATAGCTTTTTTCGACAAGTTGCCAGAATATTTCAAAGAGCACAGAGGGATATACCTCAAACGATGGGACGAGGTGTCGCCACACCGAGCAGACCGACCAACATCAGCAGGGCGAAGAATACCGGTTGGTGCACCAGATAGATCAGCAGGGAACGCTGACCTAACCATGCCAGCAATCGCAGCAATCCAGAATGGTCCCATGCCAGCGCGTGCCACCGTCGCACACCGCCCGGATAAACCCACTGCCCTGCAGCGACACCCAGCAACGTCACTCCAAACCAGGGCAACAGCGGAAAATAATCGAGCTGATAGAGATCAATGGGCCGCCATCCCAGCCAGAACCATCCAGGATGGACTGCCGGCTGAGCGTTCAACAGTGCTCCTATCACGATGAGGCCAACACCAACCCCAGCACTAAGAGGGAAACGCCCCAGGAACGGGTACGCCAATATCGTAGCAACCCCGATGAGATGCAAGATGCCAAACAGGATCACAGGCCGCCCCATAACCGCCCAGCTGACCAAGGTGATCACCATTCCCCAACCGAATATTTTCAAGCCACGCACCAGATACGGCTCGTAACGCGACCTGGAATGCTCTTGCCTCGCCCCATGCATATGTTGCAGCACCAGCGCAACACCCACCAAGAGCAAAAACAAGATGGCAGACATACGCGCGCAGATCAACCAAAAGCCGGATGTAAGTGTCACCTGGGCGTAACCGAACAACACCAGGTCGAAGGCAAAGTGATAGCTCACCATCAGCAGGATGGCCAGGCCGCGGAGTGCGTCCACTTCCCGGTAACGTTGCGCCGGTTGCCGGTGGCTCAGCAGAAGGAACACAGCCATCTTGCGCCACCACGGCACAGAGGATGCCGACTTCATAGGGGAAGAAGGCATCATCATTTCAGGATGAGGAAGGGTTGCTCGGGCCGCTGCCGAACACGGTGGAATGGTGCCGCGAATGTTGGGCACGCTGTGAGATCAGAGCGCCAGCTACCTGGCGTGCGAGAAACCGCAGGGGCAGCCAAATCGGCCGCAGTATCCAGACGATCAGGGCGTTCAAGATACCCATGCCGCGGGCAAGCCAGTGCCACAGTGGTGCTGATCTGCGCAGGAACGGCACATGCGCGTACACCACACATAGCACCAATGTGGCTGCCGAGATAGCGAACTTCTGCCACGACTCGAAATGGAAGCCCAAGAACTCATCCAGCAACAACTCCACGCCAATGTTGAAGACCACCAGGTAGGCTGCTGTCGCCAGGATCGGCTCGCGCTTGATCAGCCAGGTGAAGATGCCAGCAGCAAAGCGCATCATGAGAATGCCCAGCGCTACCCCCAACATCACCACCCAGAAATGGTTGGAAAGCGCCACTGCTGCCACCACGTTGTCCAAGCTAAACGCCAGGTCAGCCAGCTCGACGTTGAGCACAACCAGCCAAAAGGTGGCAGCGACGCGCCGCGTGGATGCGTGACCACCTTCTCCGATTTCATCTCCACACTCTCCGAGATGCTCAAAGGCCAACCGCACCAGATAAGCGGCGCCAAGCACTTTTAGGAAAGGATTGTTGATCACCCAGCTGGCCAGTGCCAACATCAACCCGCGTCCAGCATAAGCTCCCAACAATCCTACCTTGAGCGCGGCAGACTGTTGCATGCCGAGCAACCGTGAAGTGGGTGCACGCAAGAACCGCAGCCAGGCAGGGTAAGGGACGGGCTGGCCGTCAGGCAATACCGAGACCATCGCACCCAACACAGCCGCATTGTCAATCGACAGGATGCCCTCCAAGAAAATGAGCTGAGCAACAATGGTGAGCACCCCGATGATGCCGGTTGTATCCATAGTGATCTAATCCTTTGACAAACAATGTGACGCGCCGCAATGGGCGTAAACGCTCTCAATTTTAACCGTGCCCGCTGAAACCAACAAACCCCGCATTCGCTCATGAACCTACAACCTGTCGGATCCTTCTGGGATTGGAGAGCGGGTAGATTGACACACCTCTGCCATCATGCTAAGATGAACAGCGGTTCGCTACAAGTGGCTATGAGGCATATAGATCGATGTCGTCCCCCTTTGAAACCCTGTACAAGGTTCTCAGCCAGGAGAAACAGCGCGGTTGTGACAATCGTCTGGTGATCGGTGGTCTGGAGAAGCTCGCCGATACATGGGCGCCTCAGGCAATCGTGCAGGTTGCCGGCGAGGAAGAACGGCAGCTCATCCAGGAGATCGCAACGTTGTTGCGTCGCTATCCCGAGCTTGAAGTGTCCGAACGTGCACCCTTTCTCAATGCCATCCTGGATAAAATCGCCGCGCGGCGGAGCGCCTTCACTGCGCCTGTACCCTCCCCCGATGTCTCGGTGGCGGAGAAGGCAGAACCTGCTCCACTGCCTCAACGCCCCCCCGCGCGCACTGCCCGCCGCGTCGCCTCCCCGTTCGGCGGCCTGGACGAATCCGTGGAGCGTCTCCCAGGTATTAAGAGGGCGATGGCTGAGAGGCTGGCACGTCTGGGGATTCGCAGCGTGGGTGACTTGCTCACCCACTTTCCACGCCGTTATATTGATTATCGTACCCTCAAAACCATCAGTCAGCTACGCTACGGGGAAGAAGTCACTATCCTGGGCGTGGTGCAAAGCTGCCAAATGCGCGACACCCGCAGTGGCAAGCGAATCGTGAGCTGCATCATCTCCGACCGCACCGGTGTCGTAGAGATCACCTGGTTCAACCAACCCTGGCTGGTGGACAAGCTGCCCCCTGGCACCCCCATTGTGGTAAGCGGAAGGGTTGACCAGTACCTGGGACGTCTGGTATTCCAACATCCCGAATGGGAGGAAGTAGACCGGCGTCAGATTCACACCGGGCGGTTGGTGCCGGTCTATCCGCTTACCGAAGGTCTTACGCAAAAGTGGATGCGCGACGTCCTCGACCGGCTCGTGCGGAGTGCTACTCCCAGCTTGCCCGATTATCTGCCTGCTGCGCGGCGCGAACGGCTGGGCATGCCCGCTCTGGGGGAAGCTCTACGTCAGATCCACTTCCCCGACAATCCCGAGGCACTCGAGCAGGCGCGGCGACGGTTGGCTTTCGATGAACTGCTCTTCATTCAGCTGGGTGTGCTCCGCCAGCGTCACCGCTGGCGCTCAGAGCCCGCTCGTCCGGTGCATGTGGACCGGAACTTGCTGGAGGAATTCGTCGCGGCGTTGCCGTTTGGACTGACAAATGCACAGCGCCGGGTACTGGAGGAGATCATGGCCGACCTGGAGCAAACGGTACCGATGAACCGGCTGCTTCAAGGCGACGTGGGGTCGGGCAAGACGGTGGTGGCACTGGCGGCAATGATGGTGACCGCAGCGAATGGAGGCCAAAGCGCCATGATGGCGCCCACCGAGATTCTGGCAGAGCAACATTATCGCACGATCACCCGCCTGTTGGAGCCATTCGCTGCCCTGCAGAGCAATCTCGACCTTTCCGTTCGCCTGCTGACCGGCAGCACCCCAGCCGCGGAGCGTGAGACGACCTACGCCGACATCTCCAGCGGTCGCGCCAAGTTGATCGTCGGTACCCACGCCCTGATCCAGGAGACGGTGGACTTCCACGATCTGCGCCTGGTGGTGATCGACGAGCAGCACCGCTTTGGCGTCCAGCAACGTACCGCCCTGCGTGACAAGGGATACAATCCCCATATGCTGGTGATGAGTGCCACACCCATCCCGCGCTCGCTCGCGCTCACCCTGTATGGTGACCTCGACCTGTCGGTGATCGACGAGATGCCACCCGGGCGACAGCAGATCAAAACGTATTGGCTTTCCCCCTTAGAACGCGAACGCGCATACTCCTTCATCCGCTCGCAGGTGGAACAGGGACGCCAAGCGTTCATCATCTGCCCTCTGGTGGAGGAATCGGACAAGATCGAGGCCAAATCCGCTGTTGAGGAGTATGCTCGCCTGTCCAACGAGGTATTTCCCGACCTGAAGCTGGGGCTTCTCCACGGCCGAATGAGCGCCGAAGAAAAGGATGCCGTCATGACCCGTTTCCGGAATGGTGAGTTGCACATTTTGGTCTCCACCGCCGTGGTGGAGGTGGGCATTGATGTGCCCAATGCAACGGTGATGTTGGTGGAGGGTGCTAACCGCTTTGGGCTGGCCCAGCTGCACCAGTTCCGCGGACGGGTGGGACGTGGCGAGCACCCGAGCTATTGTCTGTTGCTGGCCGACGCCACCACGCCGGAGGCAGAAGCGCGTCTGCGCATCGCCAGCGAGACCCACGATGGCTTCCGCCTCGCCGAAGAGGACCTGAAGCTGCGCGGACCGGGTGAGTTCTTCGGCACCCGGCAGAGCGGACTGCCCGACATCCGTGTCGCCCAGCTGAGCGATATGCCCCTGTTGCAGCTGGCGCGCGAGGAAGCCCAGGATATCTTTCGTTGCGATCCGGACCTGAGCCAGCCGGAGCACCAGTTGCTGGCGCAGAAGGTCAATCAATTCTGGCGCAAGCCAACCGATCTGAGTTGACGAAAATGATACGAGCCATATACCCTGCTACCTTTGATCCGATCACCATGGGCCATGTGGATATCGCGACCCGCGCCGCCGGCCTCTTTGACGAGTTGGTCGTGGGCGTCTACGACCGCCCACTCAAGAATTTGCTCTTCTCACCTGAAGAGCGTTATCAGATGACGCGCGACGTGTTGGCCAACATCCCTAACGTGCGCGTGGAACGCTATGCCGGGCTGACGGTCGAATTCGCCCGACAACAAAATGCCACGGTGATCGTGCGCGGGCTGCGAGCCGTCTCCGATTTTGAGTGGGAGCTGCAACTGGCCCTCACCAACCGCAACCTCAACCCCAAGGTTGACACGGTCTGCCTGATGGCCAGCCAGAAGTATCTCTTCCTGAGCTCCAGCGTGGTGAAAGAGGTCGCCTTCGCGGGCGGAGATGTGAGCGATATGGTGCCCGAGATCGTGCTCAAGCCACTCTTGGAGAAAATCCTTGCATTGGGAGGCGATGGCGGCGGTAAGGTGAAAGCGATCTCGGTGCGGGATTGACAAACCGGTCCCAGGAAAGTGACGAAACCTTTGACCCATAAAAGCGGGGCACCGTTTTTTGAGGTAGCGGCCATACATCCACAACAAGCTCTCGTGTTACGAGGTGGTGGAGCGCCCTCAGCATAGTGGAGAGATGTATGCTGAGAGGCATTCGACAACGTGTTGAAGCAACCGCTCTGAATTCTTGCCCAACACAATGATACAGGGGAAACCGTTATGCTACAGAAGGCACAGGCCATCAAAGACCAACTTATTGCATGGCGACGTACCATTCATCAGCATCCCGAGCTGAGTTTCGAGGAGCACGAAACCGCTGCCTTTGTGGCACGCACCCTGCAGGGTATGGGCGTTCGGGTGCGCACCGGGGTGGGACGTACCGGCGTGATCGGTTATCTGGGCAATGGAAATGGCCCGATCATCGCCGTACGCGCTGACATGGACGCGCTGCCCATCCAGGAGGAGACGCGGGTGGAATATGCTTCGCGGGTGGCAGGGCGCATGCACGCCTGTGGCCACGACGCGCACGTGGCGATGGTGTTGGGAGTGGCATTGCTATTGCACCCACTGAATCTGCCCGGCGAAGTGCGCCTTCTGTTCCAGCCCTCCGAAGAGACAGAGGACGAAGAGGGTTTGAGCGGAGCGCAACGGATGATCGCCGAGGGCGCCCTGGAGGGCGTGCAGGCGGTCATTGCCCAGCACGTGGACGGCGCCCTGTACGCGGGGACTATCAATGTGGGGGATGGCTACGTCAACGCTGCGGTAGATACTTTCAAGGCACACGTGATGGGGCATGGCGGACATGGCGCTTACCCCCAGCAAACCCGCGACCCGATCTGGATGACCTCCTTCGTGCTCGACGCGCTGTATGCGATCCCCTCGCGGCGGATCCCACCTCTACAGCCGTGTGTGGTCAGCGTGGGCATCGTGCAGGCGGGTACGGCGAACAACGTGATCCCTGAAGAGGCCTATCTGGAGGGCACCATCCGCAGCTTCGATGAGGGTGTGCGTGACCAACTCGCCCACGAGGTAGAAGCAGCTTTTGGCCTGGTGCGCGGACTGGGTGGCGACTATCGGGTGACCGTGCGGCGCGGATATCCCCCCACTTACAACCACCCTCAGGTTGCCGGCTGGCTACGCCAGGTGGCACGTGACCTTCTGGGCTCCGAAAACGTGGGCTCGGAACAGAAATCGATGGGCGCCGAGGATTTCGGTTATATGGCGCAGGTGGCCAAGGGGGCGATTATGCGGCTGGGCATTCGCACACCCGGCGGGCCACCACGCCATATCCACTCCGCCACGTTCGATCTCGACGAAGCGGCGCTACCTGTTGGCACCGCAATACTCGCCGAGACGGCGCGGCGCTTTGTGTGTGGAGAACTCGCGTCAAGCTGAAACGCGGTGAATCTCCAGGAGGTCGGACAGGAGCGCAAAGCCGGTCTCACGGCGGCCTGCTCCTGGGCCTACCAATGTCACCTCGCCGAGCAGGTCGGTGACATAGGTGATAGCATTGGTGGCTCCGCTCACCCCGGCCAACGGATGAGAGAGAGCGACCATCTGGGGCGCCACACGCGCGTGTACGCCATCATCGGTGCGCTGCAGCTCGGCGATCAGCTTCCAGCGCTTCCCCTGCGCTCGGGCACGTTGAATGTCCTGTGGAGTCAGGTGGGTGATGCCCTGACGGCTGACCTGCTGCGCCGTCATGGGATGATCGAACACCACTGCGGCCAGAATGAGCAGCTTACCAAGCGCGTCGTAGCCTTCCACGTCCGCAGTGGGGTCAGCTTCGGCATAGCCCAGCCGTTGTGCTTCGGCAAGCGCTTCGGCGTATGAGGCGCCCTCTTCCATACGCGTGAGGATAAAATTGGTAGTGCCGTTCAGGATACCCTGAATCGCTCCAATAGTGCAGCCGGCCAGTGACGTGGTGCCCAGGCGCAACGCCGGCGTGCCCGACATAACGGTCCCCTCAATTCCCCACAGGAGGCCGTTGGCATCGGCTAACGCTTTCAACTCCCTATAGGCCAGTGCCACCGGCCCCTTGTTGCTGGTTACCACATGTTTGCCGGCCTGAAAGGCGGTGCGAATATGAGTGATAGCCGGCTCCCCGGTCTCCAGATTGGTCCAGGTTGCCTCCACGATCACATCCGCGCCGGTGTCTCGGATGGTGCTCACACTGTCCAGCCCACGCACCAGACCGGCACCGTCGGGGTAGCTCTCCAATGAACCGGCAGATTGCACCGCCTGCAGCAGCAGCGCCGCATCCAGCCCTCGGGGATGATGCACGGCCCCTTTAGCAGTGTCGCATACGGCGACGATCTGGATGTGCAGGCCGTCCTGCCGCCGCAGCGTTTCCCCTTTGTCCCGCAGAATCTCCACCAATCCCTGTCCCACGACGCCGAAACCGATGATCGCTACACGCACTACTATCCTCCTATACTAAGATGTGCTAAGAATGAGAATAGATTCACCGCCCTATCGGAAACGTGATGATGACAGTCGTGCCACCGTCGCGTTCTACGTGGAACGTGCCGTGGAGTTGTCGCGTCAGCAAAGTGACGATACGTAATCCCAACGAATGGGCTTTCTCCAGGTCAAGGTCAGGCGGCAACCCCACACCGTTATCGCTCACCACCAGGCGACACTCCCCTGGTTTGTGACAGTGAAGCTCAATGCGCACCTCTGGAACACCGCGCGCGCTGACAAGAGTTCCACCTCTTCGAGGGAATGCGTGCTTAAAAGCGTTGGACACCAGCTCGTTGACGATCAAGCTACAGGGAATAGCTGCGTCGAAACCTAACGGCACGTCCTCTATACAGTGCACGATCTTGACGGCATCCGAATGGATGTGATACGCATCACGCAGCTGGTAGATCAAGCTTTCCACGTATTGGCCGAAGTTCACCACAGCCAGCGAGTGCGAGCGATACAACTGCTCATGAAGCAATGCCAGCGACCTGACACGCTGTTGACTTTCCTCCATGGCACGACGCACCTGCTCGTCCCTGACCACCTCCGCCTGAAGGTACAGGAGGCTCGAAACCGTCTGCAAGTTGTTCTTGACACGGTGGTGAATTTCCTTCAGAAGCGTTTCCTTTTCACACAGAGAGCGTTGAAGCTCTTCTTCCATCTGCTTGCGGCTTGTGATGTCCATCAAGATGCCACGATAACCGGTCACATTTTCATCGGATACGACCGAGATCGAATGTACCAATGCCGGGAACGTGCTGCCGTCCTTGCGTATCCCGACAAATTCACCATTCGCATTGCCTGTCGCAACGGCGGCCTGCAAGTCATGCCATGCACGATGTCGCTCTCCAGGCGCCAACAATTTGAGGATGTGAATTCCTCGTGCCAAGTCAGCAGAAGTGTACCCGAACGTCTCACGGCCGCAACGATTCAAGAAGGTGAGCATTCCTCGCTCATTGGTCTCGAAGACGGTATCCGGCAGGGCGTCGGCCAGTTCCCGGAATCGGCGCTCGCTGTTGCGCAGCGACTCAACCAGTTGCGCATTGCGAATCGCAATACCTGCATAGGCAGCGAACAGAGCGAGTAAATCTGCGTCGGCCTCCGAGAAAACGCCCTTCTTATCGGATGCCACCCCTAATACACCCACCGTCTCTCCGCCCCAACGCATCGGCACTGCCACGGCTGCTCCGATCACCGTGTTGTCCGAAGGCGTTATAATATGTTGCGGCCATTCCATGTAGCTGTCCAACACCAGCGGTCGCCCGGTCTCCCAAACGGTGCCTATCAGTCCCTCACCGCGCCGGATCAGGGTGCCCAGCGGAGGACTGGCCTTTTCCACGCCAATCACCGCAGTCCACTCCATCGCATCGCGCTCAGGGCGATAGATAGCCAGCCCGGCACCGATGCCCTCCAGCAGGTGCACCGATTGTTCTACGATAAAGCGCAGCAACGCAGGCAGCGGCAGCTCCGTCGAGAGCTCCAACACAAGCCGACTCAATGCACTCAGCTGAGTAGTGCGCTGTCGCAGTGTGTTCTCCAGTCGAACACGGTGATCCACATCGCGCAGCAACAGCACATAACCTCTTAGCCTGCCGCGCCGGTCTACCACGGAGGTTATCCCTACGTCTATATATCGCTCCAGTTGGCCCGCTTCGCCATCCTTCAACACAATCGTGACATCCGGTTGACCGGTGCTGTGTTCCAGGCGTGCCCGTAGCGCTGGCCATTCCGGGAGATAACGTGAAATTGCCCCGCCGACCGCGCGCTGGGCGCGTGTATGCAACAGACGTTCGGCAGTTGGATTTAGCTCCACGATGCGACCCTGTGCATCCAAGACGACCAGGCCATCTGGCAGATTGGCGATTACCACATGGTGAGCGGCCGGCACGATCTCAAACAGATGATAGTAGAACAATCCATAAGTCCAGCATAACCCGGTGATCGTCAGGGCAAACGGTGCCGTCTCGAAGCCGGGCAGGGAAATCCATCCCAATGTCATCGGCAGATCCAATATAAGGGGGACAAGGGCACCGATAATCACCGTAGCTGCCTGTCCTCGGTGAAGCTCGGCGGGCCGCGTCATTACCATATGAATGAGAATGGCAGCGCCTGAGAGCACCAGGAGATAACCGTAAACGGCATGGACCACGAACCACATATCATAAGGCATATACAGAGGGGGTGGTATGTGGTTTAGGTTAAGGCTTTCCAACCAGGCGACGTAGCGCGGGTCGGCATCGCGCACCCAGTGCACCACCGTAGTCGCCAGCGGCACAACACTCATCAGCGCCAGATTACGCGCTCGACAAAGGTCGTACCCGGCGTACACAAGAGCGAGGCACAACCACGTGACAGGCGCGGCATCCACGGCCAGGAACATCACCCGACGCCAGAAGAGTTGGGCGGGTATATCCGGGCTGGCAAGGTAGAGCGCGTTGGTAAGCATCCACCACGCCACAGAGAACATGAAAAACATGAACGGAATAGCACCCCGTGCTCCGCGCCGCTTCCAGGCATATAGACCCAAGGCTGCGGTGATGCAAGCCGCTATGACGTCGGCGACGATTACTGTGGTATGGTATCCTTCCATCGCAACATCCGCCCACACCGCGAAGTGAATCGCACAGGGATGCAACCGATGCACAAAAATTCAGCAAGCTGTAACGAGCGTGGCAAACAGCTTGCTTCTTTCCCCTTACTTTTATATTACCCCGGTTCGGGAAAAAGTCAAGAGGTTTCGGGAACGTTCACGCTCTTTAGACTTCTTTAGCCACTTGCCTTTTGTTCGAAAAACGGTGCACTTCAGAGAGAAATGTGCAGGATGCAGATCGCCTGGGCCATTCGGAGAGAGGAGGAAAAAAATGGCCACGCAATCGGACAACAGAACATTTGGAGTTGTACCCCTTCTGATCGTGTTACTTGCCTTGTTCGCCGCAGCTGTGCACCTGTACCTCGGTGTCATCTACCCCGATACATTGTTCGTCCTGAATGGCCTGGGCTATCTGGGGTTGCGCTGAGGTCTTGCTGATCGTGTTTCTGGTGCTGGACCGTCGCCGAAGTGGATAAGCACGCGGCACACCGCGCCTACTCACCTGAAGGGGAATGGAACACCGGATCGAAAAAATCGAGCGTGCGGATCCATCCGCAGCGGGAGCATGTCAGATTGCTCCCGCCGCATGATCTTCCTCCCTCGATTGAACAGGGGCTGCAAGACACCCCCCTCGCTGATAACGCTGGAAAAGTTGCCCCCAAGGGGTGTTTGCCTTCCAGTGCTCGAATACCTTGCGGTCGCGCGTCGGCCAACGGTAGTAATCGTGGTACACCTCGGAGCCCAAAATGAAGATATTAACCAAGGGGGTGCGGAAGAAGAAGTTCTGGATGGACTTCAGCGGGCTGAACCACAGCAGGTCGCCGGCGCGACTCGCCAGGTTATCACCTACATGGAAGTTCCAGCGCTCCTGCGCTGCCTCCACGTCTCCCACTACCTCGATCTCGCGTACGTCTCCCACACCCAGCCCATGCTCGTGGGCGAGACGAATGTATCCGATGTCTCGCAGCGGATCGAAACCCATCATCGAAGCGGCCAGTGCGTCGATTGCCACTTGATCCGCACTCGCCAGGATCACGTTCTTGATCTCGGGTATCATGGTGCGCGGACCGGGTCCGTTACCTGCTGTGGTGCCGTCCATTACGGCAAAGAGACCGGTGTGGATTTCCTTCTGGATCGCCAGCAAGTCCACCAGTGTCTCGTGAATCCAGCTGTGGGTATAATGGCGCCGTGTGCAGAGCAGGCCGCCGAAGGCGTTCTTCATAGCACCTGTGGTGGTCGTGTAGATATGGCACTTCACTGTGGGCAGGTGCACCACGTTCTTGCCGATAAAGTAATCCGGAATGCGGATGCCCTCCGGATAGATGTGGTCCAGTACCAACATTTTCGCCTTGGGCCGATACTCGATCCACTTCATATCCTCATCCCGGAAGTTAAACAGCACCGGAATGTTGTGGGCACGAAAGATGGGCACATAGCCGTTCAGGTCTTCCCCCTTGAACGCATCGGTGACCACAGTTTTGTTCTGCACGCACACCAAGTCTTGGTAACCGTGGGCGCGCAGGCCCAGGATGGTGCCTTCCAGCTGCCACGGTGTAGTGTTGGCTCCCGGAAAGGGGAAATGCCACGAGATATTGTCCTTCAGGATTGTGGTAGCTGCGCGATCAAGTGCCTGATCCACACCGGCCAACTCAATCAGTCGCTGGTAATCGTCTAACACGGTTTCAGGTCGGGTCCGTAAGACTGCTACCCTGGCGCGTGCGCTCATACCTATTTCCTCCCTTATGGTTCACGCGAGCTCTTGCTTCAATCCGCCAGCCCTCAGTAACAAGGGCATTCACCATCTCAGGGGATGTCCTCCCGTAACCGACTTTCCCTAGTATAACTATACCGGTTACCGTGTCCAAATCTGGATTCTTCCTGGGTACAGAGCCCAGTATGCGCCCGGCAGCACTGTCACGTGCGGATGACTGGACAAGGTGTGAGTTCGCCTTGCCGCCAGCGACGTAATATCTCCCGATTGGATGGAAAGGCGATGTCCTCGGGGATCTCTTTCACAGCGAAGAAACGTGCCTCGTCGGCATCATCGCCGGGGATGAGCTGACCGCCCACCACCTGCGCCCGATAAAAGATGATCACGCCGGCTCCACGAGGGTCGCGCCGATAGCGCCCCACGTGGAGTAGATCGGTGATGTACACCTCCAATCCGGTCTCTTCGAGACATTCGCGCGCTGCCGCCTCGATGGGGTCTTCGTCGCTCTCTACGAAGCCGGATGGAAGACACCACGCGCCGCGTGAGGGCGCCACGGCCCGGCGCGCCAGGAGCACCTTTCCCTCATGCTCGACCAGCACGGCGACACCCACCTTGGGATCTACAAAATGGATGAAGCCGCACGACGGACAAACACGCCGCAGGCGGCCAAACACAAGGCGGTCGCTCAGCTCGGTGCGACAGTAAGGACAGTAGCGATAGGGTGGGCGTTCGTCTCCCATCAGGATGTGCGCTGCAACTCTTCCACCGCTTCGCGCGCTGCCCACAAATTGCCCCACGGCGCCGTAATCGGGGTCACACAGCCGGTGCCGAGCACCAGCCGACGGCCTCCGTCGGTCTGTGCGAAGGCAGCCTGGGCTTCAGCACGCACCTGTTCCGGCGTGCCGCGCACCATAGTCTCCCATTGACGCAGCCCGCCGATCAGTGCGCGGGGGAAACGCCCCAATGCTTCGCGCAAGCTGGGGGGCGTCTCCTGATCATGCCAGTTAATCGCCTGCACGGGATAATCCAGCACCAGATCGAACATCACATTGCGCCCATGCAGGTGCAGCACGTTGAACCAGAGCCCTTGAGCTGCCTCCAAGATGCGCAAATCATAAGGTCGCCCAAAAACACGATACTCCGCCTCGCTCAGGATGTCATAGGAAGCGTGCTGCAGCGCCAGAAAGATGCCGGCAATGCCGGCCGGGCGCGCTGCCTCGATGAAGCGAATGATGGATTGGGTGATGGTCTCCAGCGCCGATTTGACCAGCTCCGGATGCTGGCGCAGATCAGAAAGGAGACGCTCACCGGCCAGATTGCGCGCCTGTGCCAGCGGGCTGAAGATGGTAGGGATGAAGGGCACTTCGTCCTTGACCTCGCTGCCGATGATGAAGAGAGCGCGCGTGATCTCTCCTAACAGCCCGGTGTGAGGATCGAGCACAGTGAGGTGTGTCCAATCCTCAGGTTTCTTGATGACGCGCCCCACCCATTCGCGTGTGCCTTCCTCGTTGCCTA
>Ga0123519_10000455_pt1 | contig 72329 bp, 63 predicted proteins | sample YelNatPaOPRAMG02_FD_87396 | JGI IMG/M metagenome (GOLD analysis project Ga0123519, IMG submission 87396) | Hot spring microbial communities from Yellowstone National Park - Yellowstone National Park OP-RAMG-02 (version 2) | ecosystem: Environmental > Aquatic > Thermal springs > Hot (42-90C) ...
CCGTGTAAACTCCTGCTGTGTTGTATGTGTAATTGAATGTACCAGGCGTAGAAGTATCTATGCGGTCAATCGTACCGTCATTGTCAAAATCCCATTCCCATTTCGTAATAGTTCCGCTTGATTGGTCTGTAAAACTCACAGTAAGCGGAGCTCCACCACTTAACGGTGTCGCAGAAAAGTCTGCAACAGGAGGAGAGAACTTTGACTTGATTTGATGGTCTTTCTTCCCACATCCTGTATAAATTGAAACAGCAAGCACACATAGGACATAAAGGGCGATTTTTCTCATCTCATTTCTCCTTAATAACTCGCCTTTCTTGCTTCATAGTAATTTTTCTCTTACATCAAATCAACATCTTTTTCTGTTATTTGTCGGTTTCCACATTCTATTCGTATTATTTTCTATTCGTTTTGCGAAGAGGATTCTTGACATATTTCGTTAACCTGTTACCATCATAAAGAACAGGAGACTCAACTTATGAAAAAGGGATGGATTTTCGTTATCGTTATAGGTGTTGCGGTTTTCACTCTGATTTTTTGGGTTCTGTTTAGGGACGGTGGAGAGGCGGTTTTGGTTCTCAACCCTCCTGATGGAGAGAAATTCGCCGTTAGATGGCGTGTTAGACTGAGTGATGTTTTTGGAACATCATTTTTTGAACGGCGGAATGAGCATACGCAAGAGACGGAAGCGGAGATGCAGATTGAAAGAAAAGCAGGAAACTTTCGCCTCCTTTTCGTTGTTCATAAAGTTGTCCGCTCAGGTGATATATTCGATAAGCCAAACGAAGGAGATAGATTCTCATTGTTTGTTGATAAGACCTATGGGTTGAAAGATTTTGTAGGGGAAATCTGGATGCCGCCTCAGGTATTCTGGTTGTTTCCTTTGTTAAACGGAAGATATACCAAATTAGGCGAGGAATGGATAGTTCAGAAGACCCTCGAAGGGATACCGTATATCTCAGGGGAGAAGGCGGTACTTAAGATGAGGCTTGTTTCAGCGTCTGCTAAAACCGCATTTCTCGAAGGAGAACTGTCAGAACCGAAGATTGTGAAGATTAGCCTTCTTGATATGCAGGTTAAAGAGGCTAATATCGAGTTAGAGTTTGATAAGGAGAGACGGTTCATCAGGAGGTGTTACGCAAAGGGCGAACTGAAGGCTTTGTCAGGTGCGCAGTTCATCGAATTCGAGGGCGAACTACTCTGTATTCCTGTTTCGTAAGGTCGCTACCCTTTTAATGTGAGTATTACGGCAGTTTTGTATCGTCTTATTGATTGACTGCGAACGGGAGAGACAAAGAGTTTATCGCTTGAATAGTGACAACGCAAGGTGTAAACTACAACAGGGTTGAATTCGAGGGCTTATGTATGCTTGCAAACTATGGGTATAAAGACGGTTCAGGCGAGTTTTTCATAACGGTAGATACAGACAAGTGCGACGGCTGTGGCAAATGTGTTGAAGCCTGCCCTTACCAAGTATTTGAGATGCTTGAAGACCAGAATGACCCGTTTAGGGAAGTTCCTGTTGCGGTAGTGACGGAGGCTCACAGGAAGAAAATCAAATACACTTGTGCTCCTTGTAAACCTGCTTCAGGTTACAAAAGCAAAGACCTTCCTTGTGTCAAAGCTTGCCCAAAGGGAGCGATAGTTCATTCTTGGTAAGGAGCTCGGCGATGCGTCTGAAGATAGACGGTATTGATGTTAAGGTGAAGGAGGGAAGTACGATTCTTTCGGCAGCGTTAGAGGCGGGAATCTACATTCCTCATTTGTGCCACCATCCGAATCTTGTTTCATCAAAAGAATGTGTGCCGTCAGAGTTTGTTTTTCGCGGTGATAAGAAGTATGAGAATGCGCAGACGGGTAAACGCTATGATGGCTGTCGTCTCTGTATTGTTGAGGTCGAAGGGAAAGACGGTTTTGTCTGCGCCTGTGATACGAAAGTTGAAAACGGTATGGTAGTACACACCAAGACCGAAGCGCTTAAAAAAGAACGGAAAAAGAATCTGCGTGCTTTGATTGCCGACCATCCGCATTCTTGTCTTTTGTGTGCGCAAGCAGAAGGCTGTCCTCGAACGCAATGTTCGAGCAATGTGCCTGAGGATGAGCGCTGCTGTGTGATGTTGGGAAGATGCGAGTTGGAAAAGGTCGCGCGGTTCATCGGTGTTCCTGAAGATATTGAGCGATATAGACCAAAGAAACGCGAAGTATTCGATACTGAACCGCTTTTTGTGCGAAATTATGAGTTGTGCATCGGCTGTTTAAGGTGTGTGCGAGTGTGCAACGAACTGCGCGGAATCGGTGCGCTTGGGTTTGTGTTCGATAAAGACGGAAAGGTGATTGTCGGAACAAAGAGAGGAAATCTTGCCGATTCTGCCTGTCGGTTCTGCACGAGTTGTGTCGAGGTTTGCCCGACAGGTGCCTTGCTGGATAGAACGAAGAGTTTCGCTCCGAACAAGGTGCCGAAAGAGAAAATTACTGCTTGCACCGTATCTTGCCCTGCTGGCATTGAGGCACACATTTATTTACATCTTATAAGAGATAAGAAATTCGCTGAGGCGGTAGATGTTATTAGGAGGCGTGCGCCATTTCCTGCGGTGCTCGGTTATGTCTGTTTTCATCCGTGTGAGACCGCCTGCCGTAGAGGTGAGGTAAACGAACCGATTTCGATTGCGGCACTCAAACGGTTTGTAGCACAATTCGACAGACCGGTAGCGAAAGGAGATGTAAAGAACACGGGCAAGCGCGTTGCGGTCATTGGAGCAGGACCTGCGGGGCTTTCTGCGGCGTATTTTTTGAGGCGCAAAGGACATTCTGTTACGGTCTTCGAAGCAGAAAACGAACCTGGTGGGATGCTTCGTTACGGAATCCCAGCGTATCGGCTTCCAAAAGATGTTCTTAAAAATGAGGTTGACATAATCCTAAAAGAAGGAATCGAATTACGCTCTGGTGTTCAGGTCGGAAAACATACGACTCTTGAGAAATTGAGCAAAGAATATGATGTGGTTTTGATTGCCACAGGATGCCCGACGAGTAAGATGCTACGGGTAGAAGGGGCAGAACTGAAGAACATCATTGGTGGTCTCGAGTTTCTACATTCGGTAGCAGCCGGCGATTTCAAACGAGACGCGCTAAAAGGGAAGAGGGTAGTAGTTATCGGAGGCGGAAATGTAGCGGTTGACTGCGCAAGAAGCGCGCTCCGTTTTTCTTCCGATTCTGTCGTGCTTGTCTGTCTTGAAAAACGCGAAGAGATGCCTGCTTTCAGTTTCGAGATAAAGGCGGCGGAAGATGAAGGAATAAAGATTGAGAATGGATGGGGTCCAAAACGGTTTGTTGGAAGAGAGGCGGTTGAGAAGGTCGAGTTCGTTGCTTGCACATCAGTATTTGATTCGAAAGGCAGTTTTGCACCGAAGTTTGACGAATGCACGACGAAGACTCTCGGCTGTGATTATTTGATTATCGCAATCGGACAGTCGCCTGATGCAAGCATTGTTGGAGATAAATCTCCTGTAATCAAAGTTTCATCCGATTTTAAGACCGCATTTGTCAATGTTTTCGCTTGCGGAGATGCTGTAACCGGACAGAAGACGGTGGTTGAAGCGATAGGAAACGCGCAGAAGGCGGCGTCTGCAGTTGACAGGTTCTTGGGAGGCGATGGGGAAATCTTCGGTGAACCTGTGCGGATTGAGGAAGCGCAGTTTGTAGGAAGAGAAGAGAACTTCGCAACGAGGAAGCGGATTGAGCCTCAAGCCGAAAGCGTAAGGGAGAGAATCAAAGACTTTAGATGCGTTGAGAAGACATACTCGGAACAAGAGGCTTTATCAGAGGCAGGACGGTGTCTTAGATGCCATCTGCGGACATCTCTTTTGAGCAACCCATTGCCTCCGTCGTTGTTGTTCAATCTTGACGAAACCAGTGTTTGTAGATTGCCTGAAGTTGAGGGTGTTTATGAGTTGCTGGATGATAAGAAAGATGTGATTAAGATAAAGGGTGTTATAAATATAAAGACTGCGCTTCTTGAAGAGTTGAAAAAGGGTGCGAAGGCGAAGTACTTTATGTATGAGGAAGACCCGATGTTTACGAAACGCGAGAGCGAACTTTTGCAGCAGTATTTGCAGAAATATGGACACCTTCCACAAGGAGAAGGAAATGAATTAGAGGATTTGTTCTGAATTAGGAGGAATGGCTATGGATTTGATGGAAAGGTTCAGCATTCGGCTGATGAATGAGAAGGATTTGAAAGCCGTTATGGAGATAGACAAGCAGGTTCTTGGCGAGACGCGTCCTGATTATTGGAAAATGAAATTCGAGGCGTCAAAGGGGAGTGGAATAGCGCCGCTTGTCGCAGAAGAAAAAGGCAAAGTTGTAGGATTCGTTATCGGCTATGCTTCAGGCTGGGAATACGGAGTTCCATCAGATACAGGTTGGATTGATACAATAGGGGTTCATCCGAAATATCAGAAAAAAGGAATCGGCACGATTCTCGTTCGTGAGATGATTGAGAATCTGAAAAAATTGGGTGTCAAACGGATTTATACTCTCGTCAATTGGCGTGAATGGAATCTTCTCAAGTTTTTTGATTCGCTCGGATTCCGTCCTGGTGATATGCTCAACCTCGAGTTGAAAGCAGAGTAAAAAGTGTATGTCCCGAAGAGAAGAACTCAAAAAAGAAGGCTGGGAACTTGCATCAGTGTTATCAGAACCGCGTTTATCGGAAGCCATTCAACTTTATGAAGAAATTGGCTTCGAGGTGAAGACTTTTCCGTTCGACATAAAGGAAGACTACACGCAAGATGAGGGCAGTGGTTGCATTGAGTGTTTCAAAGGAAAGGGGCAGGAAATCGTAGCAGTCTATACACGCAAGAAGAGAGTTTCAGATGCCTGAATTGGAAAAACCGCTTAGAAGAATCGTCGAGAGCGCGCTTGTTGAAGACGGTGCAAGGCGTGATGTTACGACAAACCGTCTGTTAAGGAATTTTAAAAGCGAAAAAGCGTTTGCGCAAATCATAGCGAAAGAAAAATTCGTTTTATGCGGGCTACCGTTAGCCGAGTATGCATTCAATCTCTTGGATGAGAATTCAAGATACAAGCGGTTTCTTCAAGACGGTGAGACGACCGAGCAAGGAAAACCAATTCTCGCCATAGAGTCCTATGTTGGCGCAATTCTTTCTGCTGAACGCGTTGCATTGAATCTCTTGCAGTTAGCGAGCGGTATTGCAACGAAGACATCCGAGTTCGTTAAAGCGGTCGAAGGTACAGGCGCTCAAATTTATGATACGAGAAAGACTCTCCCATCGCTTCGTCCATTACAGCGTTATGCGGTCAGAATCGGCGGCGGAAAAAACCATAGGTACAACCTCGCATTCGCAGTTCTAATCAAAGACAACCACTTGCAAATTCTGCGTAAGCGGTTCAAAGACATTGATGAGTTGTTCCAGGAAGCATACCGTATTATGGGTGGCTTAGCGAAAGATTCGGAGATAGAAGTCGAGACACTTACCGAGATGGAATCTGCAATCAGAGCGGGATTCCGTCTGATTCTTCTTGATAATTTCTCTATTGTAGGGTTAAAGGAAGCGGTCAGCCTTGCCAGAAAAATTGAATGCATGCTTGGAGAGAAAATTGTTCTTGAAGCATCGGGAGGAATAAACCTTCAGACTGTCCGCGCAGTTGCGGAGACAGGCGTTGACAGGATTTCCGTAGGAGAGCTTACCCGAAACATCACTACTCCTGATGTCTCTCTTGATATCTTAACTTAAAGGTAGAAGGCGTCGGCGCTTTATCATCATCTTTACTGAAAACGAAAAACTGGGATTGCGATGCGAGCCATATTCTTTGCTGTTTGATGGAACTTTTACATCAACTATCTAAAGCGTGCAATCAGCGCTCCAAAAGACGCATTTTCACCACCACGAAGCGACTCAAACAACGCTTTAATTAGTCTCATAGACAGTCCATTGACGAACCTGTTTGTTGGCAGAACCCTATCATCTGCAATCAATGCTATTTCTCTCTTTTCCTTAGCATTCTTGACGATTTTAGCAACAGTCTTCAGTTTCCGCTTCCAGCTTTTCTCACTTACCGAAACACGCGCTATTACATTTTCGTAATCGCCGCCATCAACAGCGATTTTTGGAAGCTCACTCCCTCGTAGCCCTTCAATCACGATAACATCGAACAGAACCTCAAAGACCGAAATTATCGTCTGAAGTGGAAGAGAAAGAGTAAGCATAGTAACATTTTCTCGGTTTGCGAATCCGACTACGGAAGCGCCCGCATCTTTAAGCCGCGCTGTGTCCGTTCCCTCAGGTTCAAGCCGAATAGCGCCTTCCTTTGAGTGTTTCAACGCGCCAACCTTAAACCCTGCCCTTACGAGTTCCTTTATCAACGCTTCCGCAACCGCCGTTTTCCCAGAATCTTTCCCGCCGACCACGCAAACTATCAACGCCTTCCCCTCCGCAGAAACCGTAAAGATTATAGCGAATGGGTGAAAGAGGCGTTTCTCTAAATTCCGAATCGGTTCCATTTTGGTTTGCTTTGACAAATGGTTTGATTCATACTTGTATGGGATTTGTGGAGGGGGCGAGATGGTGATAAAAGGCGAGTTGGGAGATGTAAGACTTGCTGACCTTTTTCAGATGCTTGCTACGACGAGTGTAAGCGGCGCAGGCGGCACGCTCATCATTGCATCCGAAAAACGAAAAATACACATCTACTTCGGAGGAGGATACATCCGTCTTTTGAAGGAAGGTGGTGTCTCACATACCGCACTCGGTACCTTGCTCGTTCGTTCAGGCAGAATCACTCAGGCGCAATTAAAGGAGGCTCTTAAAAAACAAGAAGAAACCGGCGCGCTGTTAGGCGAAACGCTTGTCAAGTTGGGATATGTCAGCGATAGCGATATAAACGACTGCGTAAGAACGCAATTAGAAGAAGAAAATCTGCAATGTGTTTCCGTGGGATAATGCACATTTCGAATTCATCCCGGGTCCGCCTTCCGCTCCGTTTGTTGATTCCTCTCTTCTCGGCAAAGAGATTCCTTTCGACGCGAATGAGTTGCTTTTGGAAGCCACGCCTCGTGTTGACGAGTGGAGCAAGGTACTTGAAGAGTTGAAGGTTGCCGCCGTCAGATGAAACCGAAACTAAACGCCAGAAAACCTTGATTAGACCTAAATCAGCGGTTATTATTTTTATATATTCTTGCGGATGTTAAGGAAATGGTTTCTGAACTGACAAATCCGAAGCGAGATGAGGCTGATTTGCGGCTTGACCTGCAACTGCGCCCACGAATGTTTAACGAGTTTATCGGACAGAAGCAGGTGGTTGAGAATCTTCGCGTTTTCGTTCAAGCGGCGAAGCAACGCAAAGATGTGCTTGACCATATCTTGTTTTCTGGTCCGCCGGGGCTCGGAAAAACTACACTTGCTTCAATCGTCGCTAATGAATTGGGCACGCGGTTCGTTCCTACAAGCGGTCCTGTTCTTGAACGCCCTGCTGATTTGGCTGGCATTCTTACCAACTTAAAACGAGGCGATGTCCTTTTCATTGACGAGGCGCACAGAATGCCGAAGATTGTCGAGGAATATCTTTACAGCGCAATGGAGGATTTTGTTATTAACATCGTTCTCGATTCGGGTCCTGCCGCACGCACAATCAAACTCCCACTCGCCCAATTTACGCTCATTGCAGCGACCACAAGAGAAGGGCTTCTGACAGGCGCATTCCGCGCACGGTTTGGGGTCTCCCTTAAGCTGAACTTTTATCCACCTGAAGAGTTGAAAGAGGTAATCCTGCGAAGTGCGAAGATTCTTGATGTTCCAATAGACTCTGATGCAGCGGAGATAGTTGCTCAACGCTCAAGAGGGACGCCGAGGCTCGCGAATAGACTCTTACGCCGCCTGCGTGATTTCGCGCAGGTTAAAGGTGACGGCACAATCACATCCGAAATCGCTAAAAAAGGGCTTCTTATGTTAGGCATTGACGAGGAAGGCTGTGAGCAGACTGACAGAGCAATTCTAAGAACGATTATGGACCACGGCGGTGGTCCTGTCGGTGTTAAGACCATAGCGGTTTCGGTTGGCGAGGAGACGGATACAATCGAAGATGTTTACGAGCCGTACCTGATAAGAAAAGGGTTTCTGCGTAAGACGCAGAGAGGGCGAGTGCTCTCGGAGAAGGCATATTCTTATATGGGAGAGAAACCGCCTGCGCACATTCAAGGTTCTCTGTTCGAAAGCGGCGGAAGAACAGAATGAGCAAGATTCTCCTTCATATCTGCTGTGCGCCTTGCGCGCTCGGTGTTGTCCCGCATATCAAGAAGAGTTTTTCCAAAGTCGCCTGTCTGTTTTATAATCCGAACATTCATCCTTACCTTGAGTTTCGGAAGCGCCTGAAAGCGGTGCAGGTTCTTGCCGAACGGCTGAAAGATACCGAATTCCATTTCGTCGAAGAATACGGGCTTTTCAAGTTTCTGCCTGCGGTTATTAGGAATCTTGAACGCCGTTGTGAAGTCTGTTATAAGATACGGCTTGGTTACACGGCGAAGTTTGCGAAAAAGAACGGCTTTGATTCTTTCTCGACGACGCTTCTTATATCTGAACATCAGGACATCGAACTCATCAGGCGGGTCGGACGGCGGTTTGAAAGACTTTTTGGAGTCAGATTCATCGGCGAGGATTATCGTCCGTTACACGACGCCGCTTTGAAAGAAGCGAAACGGATGAGTCTTTACAGACAGCAGTATTGTGGTTGTATTTTCAGCGAATACGACCGCTACAAAGGCAAAGAAGCGAACCTTCTTTGAGTTACGAGCAAAGGCTTTCTAATTCAAGATACAAGTTTTTCAAAACAGAAGTTTTTCGGAAGTGAAGGGAGCCAAATTACTATACGCGTTGTGCCAGTTTCTTCAAGCGCGCTCAATTTAACAATAACCCATTTTCATTCTATCTTAACCTCTTATCTCAACCTTTTCAACACCGCTTTTTGAATTACAGAGAATCGGTCTTTAACGCCAAAGTCCTTGTAAAGACTTTCTGTTAAAGAACCCTCCGGATAATTCGTTTTCTCTTGTATCGCCATAAGTTCCGTCACAACAAGTAGAAATTCTACTGTGAATTCTCCGACCTTGTCTAACTCTTTGAACGGCTCAATATGTTCCTGCTTGAAAAATTGAAGACTTGGTGGGAATGAGTTTACAGGTTTAATTCGAGTAAGCATTTTCAAGATGTGTTCTTTCAATTGCAATGTCAACGAAGGATTATGAGCGTGCTTGACATACATTTCTACAATCAGGTGAACATGGGCAGGTGTGCGTTCCCGTTTATTCGGTTCTCTAAATTTTACAATAAAATCGTAAGGGGATTCTGGTTTACTCCCGGGGTAAACTCCGATTTGAACATTCGTTTTTGTTGTATAAACAAGGTCATCCTCTCGTAATCCTCTGACCTTCCAAATCTTATAAGAGGATTTCAGATAGTAGTAAATCGCTTTTAACAGGCTAAAAATTTTCTTCATCTTCTTACCTCATAAACGAGTAGGTATTGATGAACTGTTTTTAAGTACTCTGCTGCAGTCGAGGGACTTAAATTGGTTCCTTCATAAGCAACAACTACTATCTCCTTGAGCCATAAATTATCATACTCCAATAAATCTACTATCTTTTTAGCAAGAGGTTCTATGTATCCATCTATCCTTACATCTTTTGTTTGAACCACCAAGAATCCGCCTCCGTTTATATTAGGCAATTCTTGCTCTACAATATCTTTCATCTCCATTAGATAATGTTCAGAGTTTGGATGAGAAGGATTATCGTTCAAAAACGGAGACTTAATAAAAAGTAGTCTGATATTATTTTCTTTTTTCTCCTTTGTTTTATAAAACTCGATATCTTTGTTAGTGCAAGAATCGAAAGTAATAGTTAAATAAGCTCCCTCGTCTGAATATCTATCAATTACATTTTTATTCAAGCGTTCCTCAAAATCCTTCTCAGGTAATATCCATACTGTTGTGGTCTCCAATCGGTTTAATCTTTCGCACGGCGTTATGTTTTCCAGAGTAGAAACAATCAGACTATGATTCGCCTTTCTTCCTTCTGTGCACATCGGAACAGGAGACTTAGGTTTTTCAAAAATTGGCAGATATTCATGGGCTAATAGAAGGAAGTTATACTTTATACTGTTGTCGTACCAGAATCCTGTGGTCTTACAATTATGTTGCCGCTTGATGATGAGTTCTCTCAATTTGAAGCCCGCGTCTAAATAAACATTTATGAGTTTAAAGCCTAAAGGAATAATATGCTTCTTTCTTCGAGTGTCTCCTATCAAAATAGCACACTGTCTTCCGGGCTTCAATACTCTAAAACTCTCTCTGGCAACCTTTGACATCTCTTTTAAGAAATCGCTCGTATCAAAAAACGATAAATCGCCTTCCTTAAAATCAGTGTAATGAATAATGTTCGCATACGGGGGATGCGCGCAGATTAAATCTATTGAATTGTCTTGCAGGAAAGATAAATCTCTCGCATCGCCAACCTTGAGTTCCGGCTCATAAACTTCTAAGTGACTTTCTTCACTAACAAAATTTAACTGATGAGATTCTATGTGAAAGTTCACATTCTTTTCTGCCAATTCTATGGCTTTATCGTTTATATCAAGAGCAATGCACCTTCTCCCCAAAAGTTTACACTCTACTGCTGTCGTTCCTGCACCGCAGAAATAATCCAAAACCAATTCACCCGGCTTTGAATACCTGAGAATAACATTTCTGGGAATATACGGAGACCAATTGCCTCTATATTCTCCACTATGAGTCGCCCAGTTACCTCTTTGCCTAAAACTCCAGACCGTAGTCTGTTCTTCCTTGAAATCCTTTGGGTGAAACTTCGTTATTTTTTTGGAGACTCTCAAAGCGCTGACATTAAGCCCCTCTGAGCGAGTAATAACCCGTTCAATATACCTGAAAGTAACCCCATACTTTTGTCCAATCTCTAAATCAGAAGTTCCTTTTCTTTTTTCCTGTAAGATAGTTTCTTGGAGTTCTCTTTCAGTTTTGAAGTTCGTCCTTCGATTAGTCATCATTTCCTCTTTCTATGAATGAGTAGGTCAGCCTCTACGGAGCAGACCTTTCATTATTATACGCCGCTGTTCTCTCTTTATCACTTGATTCCCATTGTCTTTCTTTTGCTACTCTTACCCCTGTCTTCAAGCGTTAATTGTCGCACTACATTTTTATCTTCTTGTGTGGTCTTGCTATGTCCGATATTGTCTAACCTTTTTAGCGTAATTTCAACATACTCCTGATTAGTATCAATCCCGATATATTTTCTTCCTAATCTCTTCGCAGCGACGACGGTCGTTCCACTTCCTACGAAAGGGTCTAAAACAATTGCCGCCTCTGAAAATGTTGTTAGTTTGATTATATACTCGCATATTGATAGTGGCTTCACCGTTTTGTGTATATTAAACTCTCCTTTCTCTTCCTTTGTCGGATTAGATAAAAGAAAACACTTGTCTATATTTTCATTTATTTCTTGCGTCGTTACAACATTAGAAGGAAACATATCCTCTTCAGATTTAAGAGCGCAGCCATTCATCCCATTACCACGAGTTCCTGACACAATGAACCAGCCCTTTTGAGCGCCAAGGTGCCTCGCTTGCTGAACATCTGCCACATTTGGATAATATTAACGAATGAATTGCGTTAACTCTCCTTTTGAAACCTCTCTCGTTTTTGGATAACCTTGTGCCAGATAAACCAATACAAGAGCGTCTTTGGTATAATTTCCTTTTGCGTCGGTCAATTTGGGAAGTTTTACTCCATATTTCGCTAAATATTTTTTATGGCAATTACAAATTATACCGTAAATCTTTTTAATTGCTTTGTCTGACAATCGTTTCATCTTTTACCTCTTAATCGAATTAAAATGGCTTTCAAAATAAGGCAAACGAAAACTGAAAAATGTTACTCGAACAAGAACCGGCTGTTTTTCACAGTGAAAGACCGATGTCTCTTTTTACTTTTGAATTGAAAAATCAAAGACTTCGAGATAACCTTATTACAAAGAAGACTGACAAGGAGGAGATTAGTATGAAAAAAATTCTTATCCTTCTGTTAGTTATTCTTCTTGTGCTTGTATCATCGGCCGGCTGCAAGCATAAGAGAAAAAAGCATACCGGTAATCAGTATCTGCAACTCGCAACAGGAAACGCGTCGGGCACTTTTTATAACAATAACGATGACGATGACAACAACGACGCGCTCGATAATGCGGACACAACCATAAACGGTGCCTCCGACGAGACAGATTTAAGCGAGTTCCAAATCGCCGCCCACACTAAGATGGCGGATGGCTGGACAGGCGAATTGTCGCTTGATGCTGATTCTTCAAGCAAGGTGCGGCTATTCTACCACAACGGAACGAATTGGAGTGTTATAACTTTTTCAGGTGGAGTCTACACTATCACGACCGCGCAATTGAAAGCAGGCGTCAGATTCAAGATTGAAGCGCTGACTTATCAGGAAGCGAAAACGGCGACGCCAGGACAGTGGTGCGGCAAGGTTGAGATTCAATTCGTCTTGAAGGATAATTCCGGCAAAATAAGGGGAACGGAAAAGATTCAGATGCGTGTCTCGCCGTATATTATGCTTCCGAACACACAACCAGCGCAGACGGTCTATTTTGTCTCTACCTCGGATAACTCTACATTCAGAACACAACTTAAATCCGTTCTGAACTCACTTGGAATCTCTTATGTTGAAATAGACGGTAGTAAGTACTCCTATGACAGATGGTGTCAGGATTCACACGAGATAGGATATTCAAGCGTCGAGAGGAACGGCGCTCAAGTCGCAATGCCTGTTGTTCTGCGGGCTCCCCGAAACAGACCGCTTATCAATTATCCGTTCAACGAACTTTTAGGACCAGATTTCGGCTACACCGCATATGGCACGACATCAATTGATACAACGGACGAAGATGCCTCGATGAACTCCTTTGGCAATCTTGATGTGACGCCACCTGTAAGCGATTATCCACTCGGTAGAATCTACTATGGCGGTAAGGAAGGTTTCAGACGAATAGACGGCTATTTGCGCGCGTTTCTCAACACCCAAGTTACTCAAGCGGATTGTCTTGAAGTCGATTCCTCCTGGCTTGCTGTCGGACATATTGACGAATTTATGATGTTTATTCCTGACAAGACGGGATTCAAAATCGCATATGCGAGTCCGCGTCTTGCTAAGAGCATCCTACAAGAACTCAAGGATGCAGGAAAAGGGAATCTCGTGATACATCAAGGTAAGGGAAGTTATGAGAGAACCGTTAATGATGTTTTAAACGATGCTGATTTTACGGCATACAACGATTATTGTCAGGCGAAACTTGACACTATTAGGACGCAACTGAAATCCCAATTGAAACTCTCTGATAAGCATTTTGTAGAGTTGCCTGTTCTTTACGAAGACTATAGTGGAGGATACGCGGTTGCCTGGACGGCGGGAGCAGCGAATCTGTTGGTTCTGAATAATCAGAATGTTGTTGTTCCGAAGCAGTTCGGTCCTCAGGATGGAGGAGTTGATAAGTTCGAAGAGTGCATAACAAACAGACTTCAGCCGTTAGGCTTAAATGTCCATTATGTTGACTGCTGGGATTCTTATCATATTTTTATGGGTGAGATTCACTGCGGAACGAATGCCAAACGGCAACCTTTCTCAACATTCTGGTGGAAAGTTCGTTAAACACGAGGAGGAAAAGATATGAGAAAGATGCGGTTTGTAGTATTATTTATTTTTCTGTCTTTTGGTGTGTATGCGTTTTGCGGTGAATTAGACGAAACGACCAAGAAAGAGGTTGAGAAGAATCTTGCGGAGATGTGCAGCAAGAGCGGTGCGGATTATATCGCTGCGCGCAACAGGCTCGTTAATTTCTCATTTGACATTTCACAGTATCTTGCCGAAGTTTCAAAAGACGAGAACTGGACTGCTGATAACTGGTGCAGGGCTTTCTGCTCCGCAGTGGTACTTCTTTGGCGCCAGAATAAGCGATTATGCGAGAGTTGTTACGACTTGAAAAGACTAAAACCGCAAGAATACTTAAAACTCCGCCGTCCTGAACCGAATGTCATTCGTGAACTCTGCGAACTCAGCAAAGAGGCTGTCCCGATTTTTATTGAGGTCTATGAGAAGACTTTTTCTCTTTACAAGTTCACCGAAACTTTACCTGAAGGGTTCGATGGCGATGTTAAATCTTTGAGAGATTCCGAGCAGAAGGCGCTAAAAGTCGGAATCGTGGTAGCGCTCGGTAGGTTAAAGGACAAACGCGCCTATCATTTCCTTGCCGAACTTATGAAAAGAGCGGCCGAAGATGAGGACATTCGCGCAACTGCCGCAGAGAGTATCGGCTTGATTCACGCGGAAGGTACAGTCTCCTTCCTTTCCGAGTTTCTCTCCTCTGACGACGAGAATGAGAAATTGAGAATCGGAGCGGCACTTGGACTTGCGAATGAAGCGTCAGAAGAGGCTCTTGATGTGCTTCTTGAAAACCTTAAGAAGGCGGAGGAAAAGGAACCGGTTCGGAAGGCGGTTGCGAAAGCGCTTGGGCTTCTTGCGAGCACTTGGCGTCCCTCGTCTGATAAAGAGAAAGCGGAAGAGTTGCGCTTGAGAGCGGAAGAGGCTCTCCTTATGCTTCTTGAAAAAGGCTCTGATGAAGGAGTGCTTGAAGAAGTCGGTATCTCTATCGTTATGCTTTCGAATCAACAGACACTTGACAAATTGAAAAACATCGCGGAAACGACCGATATTCCGAATGTCAAGCGAAAGGCAGAAGAGTTGATTGAGACAATCAAAACTCGGCTTTCGTCCGAGACGGATAAATAGGAATAGAATGACGCAAATACGACAGACTTATATGTATTGACCTCCGTCAACTTTGATGACTTCACCTGTTATATGTTTCGCTAAATCCGAAGAAAGAAATGTTACAAGATAGGCCACATCTTCGGGAGAGCCGATTCTACCGAGCACAATCTCCGCAAGCGCCATTTCACGGACTTTTTCAGGCGCGTCTTTTAAGATGTCCGTCTCTATTAACCCCGGCGCGACCGCATTGACGGTTATGCTCGACTTACCAAGTTCTTTTGCGAGCGCCTTTGTAAAGCCTATGACACCTGCTTTCGCTGCGGAATAGTTCGTCTGTCCGAATTTGCCACGGAGTCCATTTATACTCGTGATGTTTATTATTCTGCCGTAGTTCTGCTGCCGCATCAGAGGCACGATAAACCGCACAAAATTGAAATAGCCTTTCAGATTCGTGTTCATCACCTCATCCCACTGCTCCTCGCTCATCTTCCAACTTACCGCATCACGGTTGATTCCTGCATTGTTTACTAAAATGTCAACCTTCCCGAAATCGGCAATAATCGCCTGCGCTGTTTTCTCAACCTCGGCGAACGACGCAGAATCGCACTGGTATGCTTTCGCTTTGCGACCGAAAAATTCGATTTTCTTAACGACATCTTCGGCTGCGTCCGCTCGGGTTTTGAATGTAAGTGCGATATCAGCACCGTTTGCACCCAAATCGAGTGCAATGGAGCGCCCGATTCCTCGACTTCCTCCTGTAACAATCGCTACTTTCCCCTTAAGTAGTGTCCCATCTCCCCACATAATCCGCCTCCTATTACACACTATTCATCACCTTTGCATTGTGCAAGTTTCTGCAAGCAGTGTCAAGAAAAACCAAGGTCCCTTTAAGCTGTCCGTCTAAATACCCGTTCTCTGTTCTTGCGTGTCAAAAAGAGGAACAAAACCCTTCCTATCTCCTCTGTCTTTTTGATGTTTCTCAAGAAGAGAAGATTGGAGCGAAATTTTTCTCTTCTGAGGCTTTCTATGAGTTATTTTTGCCCGATAATCCGTTTGTGGTCGTCTATAAGAGCGTCTACGACCGATGGGTCTGCGAGAGTCGACAAATCACCGAATCCATCGTAAACATTTTCAGCAATCTTGCGCAGGATTCTACGCATTATTTTACCACTTCGTGTCTTTGGCAAAGCATCTGTGAACTGTATGTAATCAGGTGTTGCAATAGGTCCAATCACCTTTCTTACATGGTCGCGGAGTTCTTTTCGAAGATTGTCATCACCTTTTATGCCCTGCTTGAGCGTAACATAGCAGTATATTCCTTGTCCCTTTATTTCGTGGACGCAGCCGACTACCGCAGCTTCCGCGACCGCCGGATGCTCAACAAGAGCAGATTCAACCTCCGCTGTGCCGAGTCTATGTCCGCTGACATTTATAACATCATCTATTCTTCCTTGTAGCCAGTGAAAGCCATCTTCGTCGATTCGACAGCCATCACCTGTAAAATAGTAACCACGGTAGGTCTCAAAATAGTTCTTTACCATCCGCTGTGGGTCTCCGTAAATGGTTCTAAGAAGAGAAGGCCAAGGTCTACAAAGAACAAGAGCACCCGATTCACCTATCTTGGCTTCTTTCCCATCAGGGAGAAGAACTTTGGTCTCGATACCGAAGAAGGGAAAGCCTGCGGAGCCAGGCTTCATATCCATTGCACCAGGTAGAGTGGTTATGAGAATGCCTCCCGTTTCAGTTTGCCACCAAGTATCAACTATCGGACACCGCTTCTTGCCGATGTGTTCGTAATACCATAACCAGACATCAGGATTTATAGGCTCACCGACCGTGCCTAACAGCCGTAAAGTCTCTAACTTATATTTGGCGGGCCACTGGGTACCCTCTCTCATAAGTGCGCGAATGGCAGTTGGCGCCGTGTAGAAGACGGTTACTTTGTGTTTCTCACAGACCTGCCAGAAACGGTCAGGAGCAGGATAGGTAGGAATCCCTTCAAACATAAGTGCTGTCATACAGTTTGAAAGTGGACCGTAAACGATGTATGAATGTCCTGTTACCCATCCAATATCCGCTGTACACCAGAATATATCAGTCTCTTTAAGGTCAAATACGAGGCGGGTGGTAAGAGTGACAAACACCATATATCCGCCAACCGTATGAAGCGCTCCTTTCGGTTTCCCTGTTGAGCCTGAAGTATAAAGGATAAACAGAGGGTCTTCAGCATCACAATCAACACACTTGCAGGTAGCAGATGCTTTTGCCATCTCTTCTTCCCACGATAAATCCCGCCCTTTCTTCATAGGAACATTCGAGCCAGTCCGTCGCACGACTATTATGTGCTTAACACATCTGACGCCATCAACCGCCGCATCAGCGTTCGTCTTCAAAGGAACCTGTTTCCCTCCACGGCAGCCTTCATCGGTTGTTATTAGAATCTTCGCCTGACTGTCAACGATGCGGTCTTTCAGCGAAGTCGGCGAAAAACCACCGAAAACGACGCTATGAATGGCACCGATGCGAGCACAAGCGAGCATCGCTATTGGCAGTTCGGGAATCATCGGAAGGTATATGCAGACGCGGTCACCCTTCTTTACCCCATACTTTTTCAGCACATTCGCGAACTTGCACACTTGCTCATAAAGTTGTGCATATGTTAAGGTCCTTGTCGGCTCGTTAGGATTGTCAGGTTCCCATATGATAGCAGTCCTGTTACCCTTCCCTGCTTTTATGTGTCTGTCGAGACAGTTGTATGATGCGTTCAGTTTGCCTCCTTCAAACCAACTGAATTTCCAGCCCGGCTCTTTTTCCGTCCACCGGAATACTCGGTCCCATTTTTTCGTCCAAACTAACTCTCGCTCCGCCACTTCGCCCCAGAATTTTTCAGGTTCGGAAAGTGAACGCTCATACAACGCCTTATACTCTGCAAACGATTTTATGTGAGCATTCTTTACAAACTCTTCAAGTGGTTTGATACGCATAACCCTCCTCCTTTATATAAAGACCTTTCTCTCGCCTTTCAGCAACCAAAATTGAAGGGGATTATTGTCGGAGTTTCGAAAGCGGATTCAAGAAAAATGAACCAAAAGGGAAGCACAATTTTTTTTATATGTAACTTGCACTTTTGAAAGGATAAGGTATAAAATGTTATGTGGTAGGTTATGAAGGGGAGAGGAAGAAGGAGAAGAAGAATGGGGGCAGAAAACAGAGATAAGATACTTAATGAAATTAAGAGGCTCTACCCTGAGAAATTTGCTTCTGAGGAAGAGATGTTCGGTTACATACGCAGAGGAAGCCGTATATTCATAGGTTCGGCGTGCGGAGAGCCTCAACAACTCGTTCGGGCTTTGGTGGAATATGTCGAGGCTCATCCGAAGGCGATTTTTGATGCAGATGTATTTCATATTTGGACCTTAGGTGTTGCTCCATACGCGGAAGAGAAGTTCAAATATAATTTTCGACACAATTCGTTTTTCATCGGTGAAGGTACAAGAGAGGCGGTAAATAAAGGGCTTGCTGACTATACACCTATATTTCTGTCAAGGATTCCTGACCTTCTTTACAGAGGACAAATCCCTATCGACATCGCGCTTATACAGACTTCTTTGCCAGACGAGCACGGATATATGAGCCTTGGAATAAGTGTAGATATCGTTAAAGCTGCGGTAGAGACTGCACGCTTGGTCATAGCTCAGGTCAATTCCTATATGCCTCGCGTTCACGGGGACGGATTCGTCCATATCGAAGATGTAGACTTTGTGTTTCCTTATGATGAGCCGCTTCTTGAGTATAACGAAGAAGCAGATGATGAGGTTGCAAGGGCAATAGGGAAATATGTTGCGCAACTTGTCCAAGACGGCGACACCATCGAGGTCGGTTATGGAAGTATACCCAATGCGGTTTTGTTGTCGCTCTCAGACAAAAATAATCTGGGCGTCCATACCGAACTTCTTACAGACGGAATCATCAGATTGATGAAAAATGGAGTAATAGATAACTCGCGGAAGAACATAAATCGGGGGAAAACTATAGCCGCATTCTGTATGGGCAAAAGGGAAACATATGAGTTCATAAATGACAACCCGGCGGTAGAATTTCGAACCGTTGATTACACGAACAATCCGAGGGTTATAGCGAAGAATGATAGAATGGTCGCCATAAACAGCGCATTGGAAATAGACCTTACAGGGCAGGCAACAGCGGAGTCATTAGGTACTCTTTTTTACAGCGGTATAGGGGGACAGGCAGACTTTATGAGGGGCGCTGTTATGGCGCGTAATGGAAGAACCATCCTCGCCATCCAATCAACAGCAGAAAATGGTACCATCTCAAGAATCGTTCCTTCCCTTAAGGAAGGCACAGGAGTGACCCTCAATAGAGGTGATATTTACTATGTTGTAACCGAATACGGCATCGCATACTTGCACGGCAAGAACATAAGAGAACGCGCGATGGAACTGATAGCGATAGCCCATCCGAAATTCAGAGATTGGCTTATAGAGGAAGCCAAGAAGCGCTCGTTGATATATCGTGACCAAATGTTTGTACCTGGAAAAAGAGGTGAATATCCATCTCACCTTGAGACATATAGGACAACGAAAACAGGGCTTGAGATATTCTTAAGACCTGTAAGAATCAGCGATGAACCATTGCTCAAAGACTTTTTCTACTCTCTTTCAGATAATACTATGTATCAGAGATTTGTCTCTCATCGAAAAGATATGCCTCACGAACATTTGCAGGAGTTCGTGGCAATTGACTATTCGATGAAGATGGTCATTCTCGCAGTCTTAAAAGAGAAGGAAAAAGAGAGGGTAGTTGGATTGGGGCAGTACAGCATTGACAACGCTACCCGAACAGCGGAGGTAGCCTTTGTGGTTACCGACGAGTATCAGAATAGAGGCATCGGCACAGAACTACTCTCATATCTTATCCATCTTGGAGTAAAGGAAGGAATCCTCGGTTTTAGAGCAGAGGTACTCCTCGAAAACAGACCTATGCTCCATCTGTTCCAGAAAGCCGGCTTTGAGGTTGAGGGAAGTGGTAATGAGGGAATCTGTTCAGTAAAACTCTCCTTGGGACAATAAATGCTACAAAAGGATTGTTATAATGTGATTCTCTTTTGGGCTACTACGAAGCCGTTCGATTCACTTGACATTTCAACTGACAGTTCATTTTTGGCAAGGAACTTGTCAATCGCGGAGAAGTGAGACTGCGGTGCCGAGCCCTCCTGACTGACATAGTGTTACAAGTCCTGTTTTCACATTTCTTCGCCTCATCTCATAGAGAATCGTCACCACAAGGCGCGCACCTGTGCAACCGATAGGATGCGACAGCGCTATGGCACCGCCGTTCACATTCAAGCGCTCGTGGTCGAGATGTAATTCTCTATCGCAGGCTAAAACTTGCGCCGCAAACGCCTCGTTCAACTCCACCAAATCGTAATCGGCCACCTTCCTGCCTACCCGCTTCTCAAGGTTTCGCACCGCATAAACAGGCGCAATACCCATATATGCAGGGTCGACTCCTGCAAAACTGTATCCTTCAATGAACGCCCAAGGGGTTAGTCCTAATTTCTCAGCTTTCTCTTCGCTCATTAATACGACCGCCGCTGCACCATCGCCCATTCCGCAAGCGTTTCCAGCAGTTACACTCCCGCCTTTCCTGAATGCCGGTTCCAACTTCGCCAAACTCTCTACTGTAACCCCTTTCCTGTAATGTTCATCTTCTGCAACTATTTGTGGACGCCCTTTTTCGTCCTTTGCTTCCACTTTCACGACTTCCTCTGCGAACTTCCCTTCCTTCCACGCTTTTTCGCATCTGTTCTGACTCCGCGCCGCATAAAAGTCTTGCTCCTCCCTTCCAATCTTATACCTCTCGACAAGATTCTCCGCGGTCTCACCCATTCTCAAGTTCGAAAGAGGACAGAGTAGCCCATCAAAATACTGCCCGTCCAAGACAGGCGCGTCACCAAGACGATAGCCTGTTCTCAGCCTGTCGAGAATGAAAGGAGTTCTCGTCATATTCTCCATCCCGCCTGCGATGACAATATCGGCGTCGCCGTTCAAGATGTGCGTATAACCGTGGATAATAGAGAGCAACCCCGAACCGCAAGTCTTATTTACCGTGTAGGCGATTGTCTCGACAGGAATACCTGCAAAATATGCGACCTGCCGAGCAGGATTCGGACGGTTGCCTGCCTGCCTCCCTTGTCCAAATATCACAAAACCTACTTCTTTTGGGTCAAGTTTCGTCTGCGCTAACAACTCTTTCACGACAGTCGTTCCCAACTCCACAGCCGTCGTATAAGTGAAACCGCCTAAAAACCTACCAATCGGTGTCCTTTTCGCCGCCACAATCGCAACCCTTTTCACGAAATTCTCTCCTAACGATTCCTTGTTAGACGGAAATTATATATTTTGACAGAAAGGAGTCAAACTCGAGGTGAGTAAATCCGATATTTTAAACGGCTATTTCAGACAGCATTAGATTGAGTGCTCGACTCGAGCAAAGAAAGGAGATTTAAGAAGTCGGCGGGAAGAGGAGCCTCTATTTCTATGAATTCCTGTTTCGACGGATGGCGAAAACCGACCTTCCACGAATGCAACGCCTGCCGAGAGAAGATACACTCATCCTTCGGTTCGATTCCCAAGTCGCCTTTTGTGAGCGTTGTGCGTAGTCCATAAACCGCATCACATAAAACAGGATGGCCAATGTGCGAAAGATGTGCGCGAATCTGATGGGTTCTGCCTGTTTTCAATTCGCATTCGAGGAAAGAGAAACCGCTTGCGATTGGGAAACGGTCTTTAACTTTGAAAAGAGTCAACGAAGGATAGCCGTATTTGTCAACGACCATTTTCAAGCATTTCTCACCTCGTTTTTCAAGAAGAGGATAGTTTATCTCTCCGCTGTCCGCCTCAACTATTCCCTCGACAATCGTCAAATAGAATTTTTTGACTCTATCGTTTTCAAACTCTTCCTGTAAGAAGCGGCGCGAGTTCTTGTTCTTCGCTATCACAAGCGCACCTGTCGTGTTCTGGTCAAGACGATGACAAAGAAGTGGCTCGAATCCTGCTTCGATTTCTCCCCTGTCCTTCATCCTCTTGTAAATGGCGTTTAAGAGAGTGCCGAATATGTGCTTCCCTGTCGGATGGACCATAACTCCGGCAGGCTTATCAACCACAAGGACATCCTCATCCTCAAAAAGGAATTCAATGGGAAGTTCATCAAGGTCAATTTCAGGCACTTCGATTTTGACATAAACTATGTCGCCGTTTCGCAAGATATGGTTCGGTTTAACAGGCATATCGTTGACGAGAACGAACCCTTCACGGATACGGCGTTGTGTTTCTGTTCTCGTCCGCCACCTCATTTTGTGGCAGAGGAACTTGTCAAGGCGCCTCCCATCATACAACAAATCCACCTTAAAACGCCGCTCCCTTTCCGGCTCCGACATATCACGCATATCTTCTTCCCAAAGATTGACTGCGAACTCCTCTCGATTAAAATATCGGATTGACAGCGGCTTTTCAAGAGGTGCGTTCGAATGGCTTCTCTGCTTGATTATGAGTCTGCGAAGCAATTGTCTGCCGAAGTTATGCGTAAATGCCGTATGTGCCCTGTCGCCTGCGGTGCAAAACGGCTCGAAGGAAAGCGTGGTGCCTGCCGTGTTGCGGACAAAATCATCGTCTCAAGCGCGTTCCTCCATTTCGGTGAAGAGCCTGTTCTCGTCGGTGGAACAGGCTCAGGCACGATATTCTTTTCCGGTTGCAATCTCCACTGCGTTTACTGCCAGAATTATGATATAAGCCAGAGGGTAAGCGGGCAAGCCGTCAGCGAAGATGAACTCGTAACTTTGATGCTCCGCCTCGAGCGTTCAGGAGCACGAAACATCAATTTCGTCAGTCCGTCCCATTATGCGCTACCTATTTTGTGTGCGACTATTAAGGCGCGGAGTCTCGGGCTTAGAGTGCCGATTGTCTGGAACTCCGGTGGTTATGATTCCATCGAGGTTCTGAAAGCACTCGAAGGCTGGATTGAAATCTATATGCCTGATGCGAAATACGCTGATGAAAGAACCGCATTCCGTCTTTCAAGGATACAAAACTATCCTAAGATTATGAAGGCGAATTTAAAAGAGATGCAAAGACAAGTAGGCGATTTGGTGATTGAGCGCGGAATTGCGACCAGAGGGGTCTTGGTGCGCCATCTCGTTCTCCCTCACAATCTTTCAGGCGCAAAAGAGATAATAGATTTCCTTGCTGATGAGGTCTCGCCGAACCTTTATCTTAATCTGATGGCGCAGTATCGCCCTTGCTACAAAGCCCATTACATCCCTGAACTCCGCAACTACATTGACATCTCTGAATACAGGCGACTCCTTGAATACGCTCGAAAGAGAGGATTGCGTCTTGCCCGTTGAATCCTGTTATATTAAGTGAGACTCTTAAACGAAGAGTTGTGAGTTTAAATGTCAAACAAAGACTCAAGGAGATGTTTTTGTTTTCAGGACATACCGTTTTTTGCTTTTATGGACGATGCGGAGCAGTCAAAAGACAGAGCAAGGCGGAGAATAGAACCAGAGAGACAGAAACAGTGGATATTAAGATACCCGAAGTCAGGAGTATTGCGCAGCCAATTGAGATTGAGCCGAAGGTTGCGCCAAAAAGGTCAACCGAGTAGATTCTTGCAGCGCTTTTCGGCATATCCTTACAAAGCGCAAGCGCGACTCTATAGACCGCACCTACAATCGCACCTGACAGTAGCGAAAGTATCATAAATAAAACCGCACTGAATGTCCGCGAACGAATCAGAGAAGAGAGAGGTAGAATAGAGAGCAGACTGAAAGTGAGAGCGATTGAGATAAGAATCAAGATGATGAGCACCCTTTTTGAATTGAAGTTGTGTTTAAGTGTTATTTCTGCACCTGCGGCAAGTCCAAACATAAAGACACCTGAAAGCGTACTGACGAGTGAATACGCTATTCCGACTGTACTTTGCAAGAGCACAAGAAGTGTAATACTTACCGCCATTCCGAAGAATCCGCAGGCGAAAACCGTAAGATAAACGGAGTAGGAAAAAGTAATATCTCTTCTGAAGATGCGCAGGACCGACCCGAGAGCGAAAAGAACACCTGCGATTACGGCGATGTGCTCGAGTTTGATTGATTCGATAGCGTCATAGAAGACTCTGTCTTCGTCAGTTGAAAGCAGGCGCCAAAGTTTAAGGGACTTGACCACGGCATTCGGATTCTCGTCTGTGTTGATTGAGACTTCCGTTTCTTTTGAGAACCGTTCAAGAGCAGAATCGATTCGCTCTTGCTCAGAAGGCTGGAAGAGAGTCGCATAAAGTGCGGGGTCGAAATAGTCGGATTTGACGGAGCGGTTGATGTAGCGTTCAGCGAGCACTGCGGGGTCTGTTTCAAGGGGTGAATCGGAGGCGATTGTAAGGTGTGCTGGTGTACAGCGGACATTTTTGAAGACCTTTTTAAGTGTGCTTATGATGCAAAGCGTACGCTGTATCATCTCAATCTGCGCATCAGGAGAGACTGTTAGAGAGAGAACGAAAACTCCATTTGGACGCAGCACTCTCTTCACCTCTTCGAAAAACTGTTCAGTGAAAAGGCGGTTTAAAGAGAATGTAAGAGGCTCTCCGGCGTAGGATGCGACTATGTCGTATTCGGATTCGGGGGCAACAGTGACGAATGCACGAGCGTCTGCGAAGTTTAAGCGGATGCGTGGGTCATTAAGCGCCACCTGTTCCCTTCCTTTTGAATGGTTCAGGAGCATACTGACGACTGTTGGGTCGAGTTCGACACAGTCAATCTGCTCAAGAGGATGGGATAAGGCTTCCGAAATGATTGGAGTACCTCCGAGAAGAAGCAATTTTTTAGGTTCAGGATGAAGCGCAAGAAGGGAATGGGCTTGGACCGCGATTCCGTAAGGGTCGGGTATACTGAAATAGTAATTGCCGTTTATGAAGAAGTCTAACTGTTCGGAGTTTTCAATCTGTGTGACGGCAACTTCACCATAAGGAGAATGTCTTATATCGGCGAGGCGAAGTTGCAGATTTATTGCACGGAATCTGACCTCTTCGGAGAGCCGTTCAAGGCGCGGTATGAACATAACGGCAACGCAAAGAGCGAAAAGGAAGAGGAGTGCGAAAGCGCGTCTTGTGCCTGTTTCTCTCAATACAAACGACAGGACACAGACGAACGCCGTAAGGACAATAACTTGAAAGTGGTCTAAGAACAAGACGAACACGAAAGAGAACAGGACTCCGGCAGCGAGGTCACCGAGTGCATCGAGAATGTAGAGCCGTGCAGGTGAGATGAGATGTTTTTCCTCGTTGTAGCGGAGAGCGACAGAGAACAGCGCACCGCAAAGAAAAATCAGTGGACCTGCAATCATCGTTGTATAAACAACCGCAGAAAATAACGGAATAACTTGCCCTGACGGAAGCGATGTCCAAACTTTCCAGACGCGTAAGAGATGAATGCAGAACGGAAGATATGCAAGCAAAGCGGTGAAAATCGAGACAAGCATAATGGACGGTCTATATCTTACAAGCGATGCGACAAGTGTTCCAAACGCGAGGAATAAGAGCCAGATTGAAAAGACGACTCCGAATGCGAGTTCGTTCCCTTGAAAATTAAGGAAGACTTCGCGGATGAGAAGGACTTGCGCGGTCTGGGCGATGAAGCCAACCGCGAAGAATAAAGGCATCGTCTTTCTATTTTCAGTCACTCTTTTTACCCAGACTTAAATTTTTTGGGAGTTCTGTTCTCCGATTTTTTTTCGTTTTTCTATTCCCATACTCCAGGAACCGCTTCGCCACATTTCGGGCACTTACCATTCGCTATCAAGTTTTTGAGAATCCGCAATCCAACTCTTTTTATGAGCGGAGTGTTACATTTGGGGCAGTATGTGTCGTTTGCAGGATGGGGCGCAAGATTGTCTATATAAACGAACTTGATGCCGACATCTTTCGCAATTTTATGCGCATTTTCAAGCGTCTTCAAAGGTGTCCGTGGAAGATTCTGGAGTTTATACATCGGCTCAAACCGCGAGAAGTGGAGCGGAACATCAGCACCCAAATTCTTCAGATGCCATTCGCACAATTTCTTCACATCTCCTTCTGCATCGTTATATGTTGGAACAATCAGGTTAACGACTTCTAAGTGTTTTTTCGCCTCTTTCACCTTAATAAGCCCATCGAGAACAGGTTTTAGCGTCCCACCAGTGACCTTCTTGTAGAACTCTTCGGTAAACCCTTTGAGCCCAACAGCGACTCCGTCAACCACTTCAAGAAGTGCTTTGAGCGGATCAGGATTTATGTAGAGCGCTGTACCAATCAGAATCTTATAACCTTTCGGACGGACGAACTTCGCAAGTTCGCAAATCCATTCCATCATAACGACAGGCTCGGTATAATTAAATGCGAGTATCTTCAAGCCCTTCTTTTCAAGCGATGCGAGAGTTTCGTCTTTGTCCATTTTCGCCGCCATCTTGAGTTCTTCTGGTCTTTTCTGTGACTGCTGCCAATTCTGACAGTAGAGACAGTGCAAGTTACAGCCGCCGATAGAGAGGGTTAAGGTCTGCGCACCGGGCAGATAATGATGAAGCGGCATCTTCTCGACAGGGTCGATTGAGATTATGCAGGGATTGTGGAATGCGTAGGTGAAGAGTTTACCGTCGTCGTTCTGCTTCGTAAAACATTGGCTACGCTCTTTTGGCTTCAGGACGCAGTTGAAAGGACAGACGAGACACTGAACGCGATTGTTGTCGAGAGAACGAGAATATGGAACGAGCATCTTTTGGACGAGTTCTGCGTATGCGGGTGTATCAAGCAGTCCGAGGATTTTAAGTGCAAAAGGCAATGAAGAGACTGCGACACCACCTTTAAGAAGTGCCTTAAGGAACTCGCGCCTACTGATTCCGCTCTTGTCGAACAACTCCAATCCTTTTTTCCTTAGCCTTAATCTTTGAAAAAGCGAGCCTCATCCAGAAACTTCTATCTTTAACTTCCTTTCTGCTGCGGCTTCTCTCTTTCTTCCTCGGATTTCTCCTCTTCTTTAATGTTAAGCCTTTCTTTAAGGATAGGCTCTACGATAATGGGATTTAAGAAGTATTTAACGATACTGTCGGACTCTCGAAGTCGGCGTTCTTTCCCTATTTTTTGTATCTCTGCGCCTATCTTCTCCTTCTCTTTCTGAAGAATCTTCAGTTTCTCGTATGCGGAACCGTTTATCAACTCTTCAGCGAGTTTGTCCTTGTTGAGTTCAAAATCTGCGTCATTCATCGCGCAGACCCTCTCAAGCAACTTTCGCACACGTTCCGCTTCCGCTTTCTGCTCGTCTTCCGTAAGATGAGCGCGCTCAGTTTCCAACTTGACGATCTTATCAACCGCTATGTCGATTACGATTTTTTGACGAACAGGCTTGTCAGACAATGAGCGGATGGACCTCATTCCATCAATGATGTTCGAATTCGCTCCGCTCGCTTGTCCGACGCGGATGGGGTCACGCAGGTTCTGCGGCGGAACAATACAAGGCTGGAAATCGTCAATCACAGCCCTCTGCGCATCGGTGAAGACCTTATCGAGTCGCTCCGCATATTTCTGCTGCAGAGTGACTATCCAGTGCCCGATTTTTTCTACTTCGTCGTTAATCGCTTGTGTCTCTTTCATCTCCTGTTCGGGTAACTGCTGTTTCTTGATTATTTCAAGCCATTTCTCAAAGCATTCTTTTGCGCGCTTGAATTTCCCTTTTATCTCATCAAATCTCTTTTCTATCTCCGCTCTGAATTCTTCGTTTATCTTCAATATCTCCCTCATCTGCTCCTCATTCAAGTTAAGCCCATTGATGAGATTGACAAAACTCGTCTTCTCGCGGATGACTTCCTGCTCCGCAGCCATCTTTACCAGTTCAACAAGAGGTTCTTCCCTTTGCTGGGCAGGGAGATTGCTTTCCTGCGCGAAAACGGACAAAAGAGCAAGCGCAAAGAATGAACCGACGATAATCCAACGCATAACTATTCCTCCTATTTGACCCTCTCTTCCATATTGTCACAAAATGCTAAAAAAGGGACATCTTTCCTTGATTCTCAAAACGAGGTGATGATTATACACAAAAATCCTTAATAGAATCAAGTCTTTGAGTAGCCTCTTTTTCCATAAAGCAATCTCTCGTTAGTTGTCCGTCTTTTGCTCTCTGGAGTTCTCTTCCGAAACGGGCTCACCTTTAAGCATTGCAAGCCGTTTTTTCAAGATAGGGAGCATATTTGGTTTCAGGAACCAGCGGACGACAGGCACATCACCTGAAAGTTCTTTTTCCTTCTTTTCGTACTCGCTTATCTCCTTCTGCAATCTCGCAATCTCTTCGCGTAGAATGTCGGCTTTGTTTTTATACTTCGCTTCCTCTGCCAATTGCTCCTTGTTCAACTCAAAGTCAACATCGCTCATATTCCGCACCTTAATCAGAAGTGCACGCATACGCTCTCTCTCTTTGTTCGCTTCTTGTTCGTCAAGGGTATGTTTCTTCGATATCTTGTCAATGTAGCCATCAAGGATTTTTTCGAGAACCTCATTGAATTTCGCTTGGGGAACGCTTCTTATCCTGCGCAGGTCTCTTATCGCTGCATCGTTTGTGCTCGCCTGCCCGACGCGAATCGGATTCCGCAGGTCTTGCGGTGGAATAATACAGGGCTTGAAGGTCCTGATAACCTCCTTTTGCGCTTCTGTAAAAACTTTCTCGAGACGCTCCTTGTATTTCAACTTAAGTTGGTTCTGCTTTTCTTCTGCCTCCTTAATCAGGTTATCCGCTTTTCCTGCTTCGTCCATCAAGTCCTTAGGCATTTCTCCTCTTTCAAGCGCAGATTCCCAATTCTTAATCGCTTCAAGAGATTTTTTCGCACGCTCTTTATTCTCTTCCGCTATCCTGTTGAGTTCCGCCTTATATTCTTCGTTTATCCTGATAAGTTCTTCTACCTGCTCGGCACTCAGGTTTAGTCCGTTAAATAGGTTCAAGAACGAGGTGAAAGTTTTAATCCTGTGAACTTCGCTGATAGTATTCTGTACTTCCTCTAATGGTTCGGCTGAAGGTTCCTGCGGAGCGTCTTGAGCCAAGAGCGCCACTCCTACAAACAAAGCCATTAAAATCCCCATCTTTTTCATACTAACACCTCCAAAAAGCCTTCTTAACAATATAAACGAACTTCTATTTACGAAAGTTGCGCTGAATCTGGTTCTGCTACTTTTCATATTTTTTTATTGTTTTTTATTGACATATTATAATCCTGACCGCTATCATAACTAATACTTATTGGGGGACTTTTGGTGAGAAAAGCCATAATAATCGTTTTATTGTTTTTAGTATTGACTACCCTACTTGCACAAATAGAAGAACTCGCTCTGATTGACGACTATGCAGGAATAGTAAAACTGAAGATGCCTGCATCAGGCCAGATTGTGCAGATTGACGATACCTACAAGGGCAGGAAGATTCCGACAGGAGCAGGAATCGAGACAGGCAAGAACGCTGAATTACGGCTTGTTATGAATGACGGAACGCGTGTGAATATTAAGGAACAAACCAATACGAGCCTTTGGTCTGACAAAAATAGGAATGCTTTTGGCGCAAACCTTGCTCTGGGTATCCTTGTTGCGAAAATCGTTTCCGACGAGTTCAAAATCCGCACTCCGATAGGATACGAGATTTCAGGGAAAGGAGCAACGATACAAGTAAGAGTTGACAAGGACGGCAGAGTTACAGTCTTTTGTATCGAGGGCTTTGCGTATGTTTTCGACCCCTATGGCGGTATGGTAAAAATAGGCGAAGGACAGTCTTTTATGTTTTGGTATGACAAGGCGCGTGATGCGTATATGGCACAGGCAAGCGAATACAATGAGAGTGCTGGGGAATTCGTCTTCGGAAACAAGAAATATCCGATAGAGCCAGGTGGTGGATGCGGACTTACGAAGAAAGGTGAAATTATACCACTTATCCCGCCGCCTCCCCCAGCAAGGGAGTTGGTTTTCGAAAAGATAGGAATACCAAAAGAGCCAAAAGACGAACCATACGAGGATTCAGGAGAGATGCAAGAAGCTCCTTATGTCTCTCCCAAAAAGCCCTGAGGTTCTGCGCCTGAAGGAGAAGGTATGGGAAAGCGGTTCGTTGCTACTTTGTTTTTTATAGCGTTGAGTACTACTTTTGTTTATGCGCAAGAAGAGATAATACAGGAACTTCCTTGGCTACCAGTAGGTAACGAGCGGTATGAGCCTTATGGGACTCTTCGAGTAGGTCCTTTCAGACTCCACCCGTTTGCGAGCGAGCAACTGATGTGGTATGATAACATATTCCTTCTTCAGCGCGACAGAGAGGCAGATTTCGTCAGTGTAACCGAAGCGGGAGCAAGGGGAGATTTACTTTTCGCCAACAAAGCGTATCTTCTCAATCTACTTAAACTCAGATACAATTATTATATGAGCCACAGCGACGCATCTAATTTCGAATTTCTTTACAGAAGCGAAGGCAAATACTTCATCAATCGTATGTTTACTCTTAATGGATACCTTTCTTTCGAGCGGAATGTTGAGCCGACATCGGTGCTTTTCACTGACAGGTTCGAAAAGTATCTTCTCGACTTATTGCTTGGACTCGACATAAAGACCAGTTCCGAGAAGTTGTCGTTCAGAGCGGAGTTGTCGGAGAAGAATTACAGTTTTGCGGGCAAGATTTACGGGACGGTTGACCATAATGAAATCTACTTCAACGGACTTGGACGCTACAAATATTCTGAGAAGACGAATTTCGGGGGTAGGCTCGGATACGGCGCTGTTACCTACTCTGAAAATACTCTTAACGACAACAGTTACTTCACATTAGGCGGATTTGCGGAAGGAGAGTTATGGACGAAAATCAAATACTTCGCTGAATTAGGTTTCTTAATGCAGATGGTTGATGTAAGAAACAACCCCGATGAAAGCGAATACACAGGACCTTATTGGGCTATTGGCGCGCATTACGCAACGATGGAGAAATGGGTTTTGAAAGCGTCGATTCAGAGAAGAATCGAATATCATGTGGCGGTTAACTATCAGGTTGTAGACAAAATAGAAGGCGATTTCCAGTGGAAGTTCAGTCCGAAGATAATGTTTCATTTTCGTGGCGCTCTCGAGTTGGCAAATCCAAGCGGTGAAGACCCGCATATCGCGGCGTTTGCCTGGCGTGCCGTCGTAGGTGCTTCAGGTTACTACCGCATAAAGGACTATCTTTATGCGGGTATAGATTTGGAGCATACCCGTCGTTTGAGCCATATGCCACTTTCATCTTACTATGCGAACAAGTTGTATGTGTACATTTCCCTTGCGTTCTGAAGCTCATATCAGGGAGTTGTGAATATGCAAAGGATGTTTTTTCTATATTTGACAGCCATCCTAATCTTTGCAGGGGGATGTAAAAGCCAGCCCCCGAAGCAGGAGCAGATATTTAAGCCCTCGTCTCCTACAGAAGAGAGTATCATAGGAAGAGCAGAAGGGACGGAAGACGATTCGGCGCTTCTTCCAGAGGAATTGTTCGATGTCAAGGAAAGACTCCAAAGCGCTTTTCGCTTAAAACCCGGCGATGAACTCGAGATTCGTGTATTCGGAAGGAATGACCTCACGCTTTCTACTGTGGTTCCTCCTGACGGTGTTTTGACATTTCCGCTTGTCGGGAGAGTCTCGGTCGCTGGTGTGTCTCCGCAGGATGTCGAACGAAAAATAGAAGAATCTCTCAAAGAGAAGGAGTTGGTTAATCCTCAGGTTTCTGTTCTCGTTAAGAGTTACTCACCGCGAAAAGCCTATATTCTCGGCGAGGTGCGTAACGCAGGGGGATATTCTATTCCGGCAGGAGAATATCTTACCCTCACACAGATTCTCTCCCTCGCAGGAGGGTTTTTGCCTGATGCTGATAAGAAGAACATCCGTCTTTTTCGCTTTACTGCCAATGAGAAGAAAGTCTATTCCATCTCTTTTACCAAACTCCAAAAATATGTGGAAAGCGGACAGGACATACCACTTCTTCCTGGGGATGTTCTCGTTGTCGGAAAGATGCAGAGGGTCTATGTTCTCGGATGCGTCAACAAGCCTGGTGGCTATAGTTTGGATGAAGGAATCGGCACATTAACGAAGGTAATTGCGGAGGCAGGGGGATTGACAAGAGTCGCCGCTCGTTCAAGCATCAAAATACTCCGTTCAGAGAAAGAAGGACTGAAGATTATACGAATTAATATTGATGCTGTCTTTGAGGGTAAGATTCCTGACCTGCAGGTTAAAGAAGGTGATGTCATCTACATACCCGAATCGCTCTTTTAGGATGGCCTTATATTGGCGCAAGAAACAGAAACCATAATGTTCAAAGAATATGTCAGAATCATCAGGCGCCACTTTTGGTTCATTTTCGCAGTCGTCATTGTGGTTACTGTTACTGTCTTCCTTATCACGATGAGAATGGATAAGGTCTTCGAGGCGACCGCTGTTCTGCGGATTGAGATGAGGAAACTCGCGATAGGAGTGTCACTTGAAGAACTCTATTGGAGCTCTATGAAGGCGAGAGACTACTTTAATACCGAGTGTCGAACGATTAAGTCACGCAGGATCGCCTCGCAGGTGCTCGAGAGATTGAATCTTGCATCCAATGAGCGTTACAGGGGCTTGGCAGATCCTGTTGGAGCGCTCGCGAACGATATAGAAGTTGTGCCAGATATCGATTCCAATCTTGTCCGCATAAGTTACCGTAGCACATCGCGTGAACTCGCGGCGACGGTTGTGAACGCAGTGATTGACGAGTATCTCGCGTTTAAGAAGCAAAGCGAGTCTGTTGTGACGGAGGAGGCGCAGCGGCGCATATTACGAACCACAGAAGAGATGGAACAGCGCCTGTCCGAGAGTGAAAAGCGGCTGAAAGATTTTGAGACGCGTCACCGTGTCAGTTCCTATCAGAAAGAACTCGAACGGGTGAGTCAGGAAGTCAGTTCTTATCAGGCGTAGATAACTCGGCTTAACATTAGACTGGCGGAGTCTGAAACGAAATGGCGTTCGTTTAAGGAAGCATTAGACCAGATTGAAAAACTCCAAGGTTTACCTGAAATCGCGAGTAACGAACTCGTGCGTCATTATTTGAAGACCATTGCTGAACTCGAGCAACAGAAAGTCGCACTTCTCAAGAAATTCGCACCATCCAGCATGGAGGTCGCTACTCTCGACGCTCAACTTGAGCAGATGAGAAGTGCTTTAAGAAATACAATGGACAGAATCGTTGAAAGTGTCTCGGTAGAATTTGAACGCTATAAGCAGGAAAAAGAGAAGAAGCAGGAACTACTGTTAAAGGTGCAGGAGAGAGAGAAAGAGTTGCTACAGTTGCTTAATGAATACGAACGATTAAGAGGCGATGTCGAAACGAACAGAAAGTTATACAATGATTACCTCGGTACTCAGCGCCAACTCGAAAGCGCAGCTTACTCTACTCCAAGAACCGTTGAGGTCATAGACCGTGCATCCGTTCCTACTGCGCCTGTCTCTCCCAAGATGTCTCTGAATCTGATGATTGCATTTTTCGCTTCTCTTCTTGCAAGCACAGGTCTTGTATTTTTGATTGAACATTTCGATGATTCTGTAAGAGACGATATTACCTTAAAAAAAGCAGGCAACCTTGAACCTATTGGCACGATTCCGTATATAAAGGCTGACAAACAGAAGCGACGAGAACTGATAACTTTTGATGCTCCCAAAAGTGGTCCTGCGGAAGCCTTCAGAGCGGCGATGATTAGCATAATCAGTCTGCTTAAAGAAGAAGAGGGGTCAAAAATCATTCTCATAACAAGTGCAGAGACAAAAGAGGGCAAATCTCTTATCTCTTCTAATCTTGCAGCGGCATTCGCACGATGGGGGAAAAAGACTCTTGTCATCGACTCCGATATGCGTCATCCTTCTCTCCACCGAACTTTTGGAATCGAGAAGGAGAAAGGGTTAAGCGATTATATAATAAGTAAAGATGAGCCCATCGACGCATTCGTTCGCAAAACGCCAATCGAAGGGCTCTCGATTCTTACCTCCGGAACCATCCCCCATTCTCCTGCTGACCTCCTTGGAAGCGAGCGGATGAGACAACTTATCCCGCAGTTGAAACAAGAATACGAGATTGTTCTCATTGATTCGCCTCCGACACTCGGTATGGCAGATACTATGCTCCTTTCTTCTTATGCAACCGCCGTTATTTTAGCCGTCCTCGTCGGAAAGACGAGCATTGACGCTTTAAAGCGCTCCATTGACCTTTTAAGGACATCGGACGCCAAAATCCTCGGCGCAGTCTTAAACGAAGTCTCGCCTCGTAGGTCACGCTACTACTATTACTCCTACTATTACCGTTACTACCGTCCCTACGGAGAAAAGGAGTAATAGGTGGAACGCATCGCCAAATACTCTATTCTCATCCTTCTTTTTTCTCTCGTAACGGTTCCTGCTTACTTTTATGGTGGAGTCGAACTCTGGACATCAACCATTTTCTTTTATGTCGCACTCTTCGCCTTTCTACTGTCTTTTCTCATCCGCTATCCTTTAACCAACATCTCGCACTCAATAAAGATTCTCTTCCTCCTTTCCTCTTTCCCCCTGTTCTGGGCGGTGGTCCAGTCCATTCCTCTCCCAATCCCTATCATCGAAACCATCTCTCCTAAAGCAGCCGAGATTTACCGCAGTGCGAATGTTAATAGGTTTGCTCCTCTTACCCTATCAAAACAGGATACGATAACATTCATCCTTCAATATGCGAGCGTCTTCTTCGCATTCTGGGCGACGGCGTTCTACATCAGGCGTCGTACCACCGCGCTTATGCTTCTTACCGCCATTTCACTAAGTGCTACCGCCTATACTATCTATGGCTTTATCGCCGCTCTCATAGAACATACTGCTGGTGCGATGCCGAATATTCGCTCTACATTCGTCGGATATACCCATTTTGCCGCCTTCACAGGCATCGGCTTCTTCTCAACCGTCGCTCTACTTTTTGCCACTCTCCCATCTCAGATAAAGGAAAACTTGCATTTTCTGTTCTCTTCAAGAAACGACACCAAATTCCATATCAAACTCTTGCTTATATTCCTTACAATCATTATAGGGCTTGGAATTCTCTTCTCGATTTCCCGCGGAGCCATCGCTGCAGGCATTGTCTCTTTTGTCCTTTTCCTTCTTCTCGCACGAACAGCCCCTGAAGCGAAATGGCACCGTAGAATAGTCGTGCTTGCGATGGTTCTGTGTTTCGTAGGTCTCGCCATTTTCTTCGACATTGAGCCAGCAGTGATGCGGTACAAGACATTACTTGAAACGCCGGATTCTCGCCTCTACGCATGGAAAACTGCTTTAACCCTTATACCTTTTTACGCCCTCTCTGGCTGTGGATTTTATTCTTTTCGGTACGCCTTTTCTCCTTTCAAAGATGACCCTCGCCTTCGCGGTATCTGGAGCGAAGCCCATAATGACTATTTGAACTTCCTTATAGAAGGTGGTGTCATAACTCTCATTCTGATTTTTGTAATCGTCTTTCTTTACACAAGAATCATAACTCCGCTACTTACATCGGAAAGACGCCACATTCGGTATGTCGGCGCAGCCTCGCTTGCCTGCTCTCTTTTTGTAGGACTCCAGAGTATAGTCGATTTCCAACTCCATATACCCGCAGTAGCGCTCCCCTTTGCGATTCTCACAGGATGCGCTCTTGGACTAAACATCGCAAGAGAAAAAGAGACTGAAGCGCCTCTTCTTTCTGTTCCGCCTCTGCGCAGGCTGGTTTCTGCGTCGGTTATAATGCTAACATCCGTAATAGTTGTCATTCTTACTCTGCCGCTTCTTAAAGCGGATTACCTATTCATAAAAGAGGCTGTGCCCGTATACAAGGAGGCTGATTCAAAGAAGACCAAAGAGAGCATCCGTGAGGCGAACAAAGTCCTATCCGAAGTCGTGTTGCTGAACCCGTTGCAGTCCGAGGCGCATTTCAAACTCGCACGCACCTTTGTTATGCTTACTGACGATTCATCTGCCTTGGAGAGTTTCATCAAGGCAATTCAGACTTGTCCTGCCGAGCCACGCTATCGCTACCATTATGCGCTTCTTATAGGCAGAATGGGTGATGACGAACGCGCAATCGGAATCCTGAAAGAGGTTTTGAAACTCGACCCGACATATGCGGAAGCCTACTTTGAAGTCGGCAAAAGATTGCTTTTGCTTTCGATAAAGAAGAATGATGAGCGTCTCTTAAACGATTCTCTATCTACACTGAAGCGCACTATTGAGATTGACCCGAACTATCTACCTTCTGCCCTTGACTTTGTCGATAAACATCTCGTCAAGCGCAACTATCTGAAAGCAGTGGTTCCCGTTGAGCCACGATATTATGTGAGATATTGCGAATATCTGCTAAGCCGCGGAAGATATCTTTGGCTCGCTCTTGAAGCAGAATGGGCGCTTTCGAACTTTACACCGTCTGAGGAAAATGCTGAAAGCCTCTGCTGCTTGCGTTTTCTTCTCGGTATCGCTCGCTTAAATACAGGATGCGAAGAGAAGGCGCTTGAGGATTTCCGCCTCTATCTTGAGAAAGCATCGAACCGATACAAGGCGATACAAGAGATTCAAGCGGTTTTTCAGAAATACGAGAAATGGTGGGAATCGTTCGATTTTTGGTCATCGTTGTCCGAAGGGCAGTATCCATACCGCGTAAGACTGAATGAGGCGTTGGCTCTTATCCATCTCGGAAGATACAGGCAGGCGTGGGATAGACTGAAACTCGTAGGCGCTGAAGACGATGTTGAGACTTATGAACTTATGTATCTCTGCGCACTCGGAGAAGGCAGGAACAAAATGGCACTTGAATACCTTGCTATGCTTAGACATCTTCAGCCGAACAATGTGAGATACCTCATCTATACTACTCAACTACTGCGCAATCAAGGCGAGTTAAAAGATGCCTTACGCGCCGTTGAGGAAGCACTTCGCATTCAGCCTGACAATTCCGATGCTCTTCGCCTGCGCGATGAACTGAAAGAGGAACTGCTCAAAAAGTAATCCTGACGACATTACTCTTCATTCAGTAATACCGATTGGACTCGTTATCCGCCTATTCAATCCGCTTGAAAAATGGAACTATGCTTGAGAATAATCCCCCCGAACACGGGTCGGTAAGTAGTGACTTAGGTCACGCGCTACTTCTCTTAAAAAATTTAAATCGTATGGCTTGATTTTTTCATACTCCGCATTCAAACAGTGTTTCGGGTTGAACTGCTGTAAAACCCATTCTTTTCCACCGGTAAGCGATTTGGCGATGTCCTCGAGTGCAGAGCGGCCGTGTAATGTGGGAACAACCGTCGTTCGGAATTCATAATCTATCGCAGGTAATTGTCCTCTACCGGAAAGAGAAGAGCGTTCAAGCAGTTCGATGGTCTGTTTGATTTTGTCAATGGGAGGGTTTTCGACACCGGTGGCGGCGCCGTAACGGCTATCAAGCGGTGCTTTCACATCGAGACTGACGCAATCTATGAGCCCTAAACTGATAAGCTTCCTGATAACATCAGGAGCAGTGCCATTCGTGTCAATCTTTACGGCAAGTCCGTAGGATTTGAGTTCAGTGCATAACACTTCCAATTCAGGCTCAAGTGTCGGCTCTCCTCCAGAAATAACGACACCATCAATCCAGCCCTGCTCGGATTTAATGCAGTTCAACACGGATTGCAAAGGGATTCTTTCGAGGTCGCAACCAAGAACTAAAATAGCGGAATGACAAAACGGACATCTGAAATTACATCCACTTAAAAAAATCTCTGCCGCTATCTTTCCTTCCCAATCAATCAGTGTGTTCGACAGAAACCCCCTAATGGGAGATTGAACCATTTACAAACCCCTATTGCTGCTCAAAGACCTTCTCTATCGCCTCTTCTTTCGGAACTATTCCATCCCACCGCGCAAGAACATTGTTCCCACGCATAACAATCAGGGTCGGAACACTCATAACATCCCAGTATGCGCCTTCAGCCAAACCGTTGACGGTATCAAGGTCGTGCATCTCAACCTTCACAAGATTTTGGAGATTATGGCTCTGAATGAACTGCTCAACCGTCTTCTTGGCGATTTCACAGTTTGGACAACTCTTCCGGCTGAAAACTCTGATTTTCACTTTATCTCCTCCTAATCTGGTTCTATGAAGAGGGGCTTTTTTGTATCCCTCGATTTCGAATTCAACAGACGGCAGCACTTCCTTAAGACGCCTCGCCGATGTCTCAATCGCATCCTTACTGATGTCTATTCCTATGAAATACCGCTTCAACCTTGATGCTGTAACAAGAGATGTCCCGCTTCCACAGAACGGGTCAAGTAATACATCCCCTTCATTACTCGCCGCTAATATGATTCTTTCAACAAGAGTTTCAGGCTTCTGAGTCGGATAACCAACACGCTCGTTTGAAAGAGGATTAACCATCGGGATGTACCAGACATCGTCAGGAATCGCGCCTTTTGGATGTGGTTTGTAACATTTGCCGCTTTTTGCCGTGATTCCGCTTTTCGCATAACCGCTCGATTCTTTATATGGAACTCGAATGGAATCCGCATTGAATCGCCATTTGCCCGTCTTACTGACCCAAAAGATGACATCGTATTTGTGTGAGAAAGAACGGCGTGAGCGTCCGCCGCCTGACTTGTGCCAGATAATAACATTGCGAAGATTCTTGAAGCCAAAAACCGATTCAAGAAGAATCTTTCCAATGTGCGAAACGCCTACGCCAAGATGTAGGAATAGAGAGCCTTGCGAATCAAGGATTCTGTACATTTCGGTCAGCCTTTCAGCGATGAAAACCGAATATGCGAGTTCACTGGAATCACCGTAAAGAGTCGAAAGCGCCGTCAAAGCGGTTTTCGTTTGGGATGAATCGGACGAAAGAATTCTTTTGAAGGATTCCTCTGATGTCTTGTCCCAGTGCCATTTGTCGGAAAAAAAGAGGCGGGAGTTTTTTTGCCAGCCGGTTTCGCCTCGGTACTCATTTTGCGAGAAATGCGGAGGGTCCGCGTATATGAGAGCAACCGATTCTGCTTCCATTTTTCGCATCACCTCCACACAGTCTCCACAAATTAATCTGTTCTTCATCTTAAAATTCTCTCCTCCCGTGGCTTTTGAGGCGCAGTCGCTCTGCTATACCACGGTGTAGTTGCCGCGCTGACGGTCGCGTAATTCCGCCTTCTTGCTCGGATTCCAATTGTTGACTCGCGAGAAGTAACCGACGATTCTCGTGATTCCATAAACATCCACGGAACCGCAGTGAGTGCATTTATCTTTGAGTCCGCGTTCCTGCCGATGACAGGTCTGGCAGATGGTGAACTCAGGCGAGATTGTAAGTTGTGCCGCTTGAGTATTGTAAAATGTCTTTTTTACTAAGTTGTAAATCGATTCAGGAGATGGCTTCTGTTCTCCAACGAAGGCGTGAATGATTGCTCCCGATTCAATCATCGGATGGAACTTCGCCTGCTTGATGATTCTCGTGACGATGTCAACAGGGGCGTCAGCGCGCAGATGAACGGAATTAGTGTAGTAAACCTCATCACGGTCGAGGTCACCGCGGACGAACTCCGCCGCTTCAGGAAACTGCATTACATCTACCTTGGCAAGCCGACGCGTCGCACTCTCCGCAGGGCTTTCCTCAAGCGAGAACTTCATATTGTGTTCCTTGGACAGTTCCTTACAACGCAGGTAAAGGAACGCAATCGTTTTGAGCCCGAGTTTATAAGCATCTTCGCTTTCGTGGAGTTGCTGTCCGCAGAGACGATGAACCGCTTCGTTCAATCCGATGATCCCGATTATGTAGGTGGCTTTGGAAAGGTCAACATAAGGGCGTCCATCGAGTGCGGCCTTACCAATCTCCCAAAGCGGCATATCTTCACTCGACATCAAGTATCTTATAAACTGACGCTTCTGGATGTGCGCCTTGACGACTAACCGGAGTGCTGATTCAAGTTCCTCGAAGAATTTGTCAAGGTTTCCGTTTGAGCGGTAAGCGGCTTGTGGAAGATTGATAGTGATGTTCTGAAATCCGCAGAATCTCATACTTTCCGGGTGTTTTATTACATAAGTATCTTCTATGGTGGTGCGAAGACGGCAGCAGGCGGCAAGCGTAACCGCATCGCGGTCGAAGACGAAGTAAGGTGCTCCATTCTCGCTTGCTGCGACGCAAGCATGGCGTAACAGTTCATCTTGCTCAGGGTCGGTAAATGTCTCATCGTTGATGTGCAAATCACATTTCGGGAAAGCGAACGGATGTCCATGTTCATCCCCTTCACGCCAGACATCCAACAATGCTCTTAAAAACATCTTCGCAATCTTATCGTATTCGCCGTATGTTTTGCCGTTGTATTTTCCCCCTGGACCAATTGCAGGAACATCGCGCAGATAATCAGGAACGCCTGTATGGACATTGAAATCGAGGAACAAGGTCTGTCCACCACGAGAAAAGGCGTTTTGTGAGCCGCTGAATATGAGATACTGAGCCTCCTGCTTCATCTCTTTGATGCTCATTCCTTCAAGATAAGGTGCGTAGAAGATGTTCAGATAACCTATGCCGAGTGCCCCTGCATAATATGCCTGCATCGAGGCAAGGAAGGTGTTTAAGTGTCCTGTGAGTGTGCGTCCGTGTTTTGCTGGTGCGCTCGAAGTCGAGAGATTAGCGAGTTTCAGTCCGAATTTCTTGATATATTCGAGCGAGTGACTGGAGCAGTAGACACGAGTCGGGTAGCCGAGGTCGTGTAAATGGATTCTGCCTGAAAGATGTGCCTGTGCGATGTCCTGCGAAAAAACCGATTGAAGAGCATACTGTTTTAATATATGTTCGCTAATTGAGAGGTTTATCGCCTCAGGATTGTTTTTCGCGATATTCGAATTCTCCTTGCTCTTCGAATAGATAAGCATTTCGAGGTCATATTTTGGGATACCGATGAGACGCTGCTTAAGGAGAGGTTTCTGCAAGCCACGCTCAAGCAACTCATTGTCAACGAGTTCGCGAATCAACCCCGTTGATACGGTCTGCATTCCAGAGGCGAAAATGCGCTCCTCAACCGTATCCGCTATGTTTTGTGCGATACTCTCAGGAAGTTCGCCTTCCGTCATCAGTTGCTCGACGATTCTGCGTTTGTCCCAAGGATAAAGTTCATCCCTTGTGATAGGGGAAACGAGGAGAGAAATATCGGTAGTCGTGCCTTCAGCGGCGCGGACTTTACGCACTTTGAGGCGCTCCCTCATTCGCGCTCGCTTTTCACGGTAAAGTATATATGCCTTCGCGGTCGTCGGATGTCCTGTCTGAATCAAAACCTTTTCGATGGTGTCTTGAACATCCTCGACAGTCGGTATGGTGTTTTCAGGAAACTGTTTTGTAAGCATCAGAGTGACTGCAGAGGCAAGTTCTTCTGCAAGAGCACGGTCTTCACCACCAACAGCCACAGCCGCCTTGAAAATCGCATCTGCGACCTTTTTCTCATTATACGGAACGACCCTCCCATCTCGCTTCTTTATTTTATCTATCATTGTTTTCCCCTCCTTTTTAATACCGTCCTTCCCTTTGACAATTATCAGCCACTTTTCGGGCTTCTCGCACAAAGTCGGATGCGCTGCGGAACTCGCGGTAGACGCTCGCAAACCTAATATAGGCAACCTGATTAAGTTTCTCCAAAGCATCCATCACCATTTCGCCGATTACTTTCGATTCGACTTCAACCTCGTAGTTGTCGAGAATCTTGCGCTCAACCGAATCAATCGCTTCGTTCATCTTCTCCGTCGGTATCGGCAACTTGTGGCAGGCTATCTCAAAACTCTTGGCGAGTTTTTCATGGTTGTATGCCTCACGCCTACCGTCTTTTTTCACCACCTGTAAAGGGAATTTCTCCATCCGCTCATAAGTCGTATATCTTCTTCCGCACTTATTACATTCTCTCCTTCTTCGTATCGCAAAACCGTTGTCCGCAGCCCGTGAATCTATCACCATATCATCATCATTCTTGCAGAACGGGCACTTCATCTTTAATGAATCTCCAAATGAAAACTTTAAGTAGAGACATACAATATATAGTAGTAAGGGTAGTTGTCAATACAAAAATTTGTCTTTTTGACTTAATCGAATATTTTTTCTCTCTACCTATGAAAGTCGCTGATTCTACATCGGTCTAATATGTTCGCAATAGTAGCATAATCGTCAGTTTTTGTTAAGCAATAGTCGCCGCTTTGAGACATCTATCGCGGGAAAGGAGGTTGAGACGGTTGAGGTATGGGCAAAGATGATGGTATAGGAAGTCTAATTACCGTGACACTGTGATTCTTGCGGTCAATCCTTATAACTTTGTCCATCGCAAGGATAATGAGATATTTTTTACTCAGGCGGAACTGCGGCTCAGGTGGTAGAGGCAGTGTAAGGCTACTCTCCAGTTTACCATTCGAGTCATAGAATGAAATAAGACCATTCTCGTAAACGATACTGCCGTAATCGTCGCTAATAATTGTGCTGTTTGAAGAGACTGATATAGGAGGTTTCCCAAAAAGAAGTTCAAAAAGCACAAACGCGGAGCGTTGTTCTATGAACCACATCAATTGTGCGACCCCCTTATGGAATTCTTCGAGTTTGTTCTCTCCTTCTTCCTTGACCGCCGGCTCGACGATTCGGGCAATTTGCTCAATGCGCTTGATGAGGGTTTTCTCTTCCAATGTGCAGAAGTAAAGGTGTGCAAGATACTCCTGATACATTTTAGACCAGTTCTCGACCTTCATAATTTTTTCAACGAGAAGACGCTTTCCCATCGCAATCGGCTTAAGGACGGACACATAAGCGCAGGTGTTGAAATCGTAACCCTGCGGTGTGAACCTGCCGAACACTTCGTTCATATCCCACGGAATAAATAGGAATTTAGCGTTTGGTGCATCGTAATAAAGATAGAAATTGTGTCCTGTGCCGATGTAGGAATCGTAATTCGCAAGAAGCCCGTTCATCGCGATGAATTTCAGGAACTGTTCGACATCAAGACAATCACCGATTTTCTTGCCGAATTCTTCCTGAGAACTCTGGTCAATGAGTTTGGTGAATCGGATGAGGGCGTCATAGTCAGGATGTAGTTCGCCGTATTTTAGTTCGCAGTTTGCGTAGGCGCGATGGTCCTCAGAGCGGTATTTGAGTGCATCATCGCCGAAGGCTTCAGGCTTAAAAAGAGTGCCTTCCGAGTTGCCAAACCGGTTGCGCAAAAAAACTCCGTCAACTTGCTCGACAGCGGTATAGAGCCCGAAATATCTTTTTTCAAACTGTCCCTTAACAGTGACGAAGAGTTTGACGAAAGTTGCGCGACTTGCGCACAAGCCTGACTTTCGGAAAAGTTCGTATGCAAGGTATTCGCGCATCATCGTCGGGTCTTTGAAATTGTTCGAGAGATTCAGTTTCTTCATCCCGAGAAAATCTTGGTCAACAAACCTGTCGAAATCTATCTTGAAAGGAAATTTTCCTTCACGGATTCCCATTGAAAGAGACGAGTTGCCTTTGAATCGGACACCGACTCTTTTAACTTTGGTCTCCTGCCACTCAAAATCGGCTTCGACATATTCTTCTTTTATAGTTCGAAGTAGCGACCGCCAGGCATCAGCGCTGAATGTCAAAAGAATCGTATGAGGACTCTCCGCATTCCAGAATTCCGCTGATCCGTCCTTATTCTGCGCCGCAGTCGAAACAGGAGTAATCAGAACCGGTGCAGGCGTCAGAGAACCCTCAATAGTGCTCGTTTTGCGAAAAACGCGTCGCATTTTCCCCGATTCGCTTGCAATGAGTGATGCTATGCGCCAAACCCCTTCTTTAACTTGTATCCGAACCTTCCGTTCTTTATCGCTAAAACCAAGATACACAACCGCACCGTCTTTTGTCTGCGCTTCAACTATCGGTACTCCGCCAATCATCTTCTTTTTCCCCGTCCCGACTCTTAAGTCTTTTAAGAGTTCCCTCAACACGACGAATGTGCTCGCAAGTTGGCTCAAAGTGGGCATTCCATCGAAATCGGGAGTCACAAGCACATTTTTAGAGCAATCGAAGACGATTCCTTTTGAGCCATCTGTAAAACCGTTTACCGCCTCTTGAGCCGCGTATGTTGCAGAACCATCCCTGTTGTCCAATTTGACCGTCTTGTAATTCTTTTCTTCTTCTGTATCCCTTATGAAAGGAAAGTCCGCTTCCTCAAGCAACGCCTTTTCGCGTTCGGTCAACTCGTCGGCAACACGCACTTTGACTACGAAACCGTCCGCAAGGCAAGGAAACCAAATCATAAGAACCGCCACAGCGATGAAGAGACGGAAACTCATTCCTTAATCTCCTCAAAGCCGAGTTCTGAGAACTCGCCGAGACTCCGCATTTCAGCTAAAAGAGATTCTACATTCATCGTAGGAGAAACCGATATATTCACTGTGGCGCTCTCTTTTTTGAGTTTGAGAGAAAATTTCTGGACGCGGATGTTTTCTTTTTCCCGCAGGTGCTTTAGCGCTTTATTTAAGACATCTTCCGGCGCCTTCATTTCAAGCGATATGACACGGATGTCCGATATGGTCTTCAGTTCGAGAAGAGCGAGCACACAGAAGACGGTGAGAGTTCCAAACAACGCTATTGCGTAAGCGGCGAGTCCGCAAGCCATCCCGATTCCGACGAGTAGGAAGAGAACTGCCGTGTCTGTCGGGTCTTTTATTGTCGTGCGGAACCTAACAAACGAACCGAGGCCGACGAGCCCGAACGCGCGTGCAAGCGAGCCTGCGATGACGACCACCATAAGCGCTCCTGCTGTGCAGATGAGAATCTGCGCACGAATGGCAAGTGCGACGCGCAATGGGTCAACTGCCGTCTGTCTTCTGCGTAACCGCAATGGATGAAGCGCAATGACCGTCCCAAGAAGCGCCGCAAATCCAACCCTCTTGAACACCTCAACCATTGTCTTGAAGCCCATTCCGCTCTTTAACAACAAGTCTTCTTCATCAGACATAAGCAGTTTATTACTCGACTTCTTATTCTCATTCTCTTGTGCAAGAAGAATCGGCGCGAAAACAAAGACAGAAACTATGATGACTATTGAGACAACCCCAAAATATCTCATTCCCCAAGACGCCTCCATAACGCCTTCTCGATGTTCCTCGCAAGTCTCAATACTCTTGGAAACCTGCGTAACATCTGCCATCTGAACCGCCATGTATAATCACTCTGATTGCGCGCACATAACGATTCGACGACTTCAACAGGATACACATCTTTGAGCCTCTTTCTCAAACTCCAAGCCTGTTCGCATTCCATTCCGTGAACAGACTCAAGCACCTCATCCGCCCAATCTCCGGCGCTTGCGCGCAACTGCCAAGCGCGCTCACTGTCAAGTCGAACAATCGAGCGGAGCACTAACTTTCTCGCCTTTTCCTTGAAACTTTCGCGCACCTGCCAAGAGAACTCATCGTCAAGTCCAACTGTCGAGAGTATAACATACGCAGGCTCTTTTTCAAGAAGTGCTCTGCGCATCTTTCGTGCCCTGTCGGATGAGACATCTGTCAACGAGAGTGCGAGCGCAGATTCCGAAGCATTGTTTTTCAACTCTTCACGCAACCGCCAGGCGAATTCATCATCGCGCCCTTTAAGTGACAAAAGCACGGAATCTGGCACTGACGAGGAAAGTTTTTCTCTCAACTCATCCGCCTCGCCGCCGACAAGTCCTGAAAGAGAGACCGCGACTTCACTTGGTGCAATCCCCAAAAGAATACGGCGCAGTCGCCAAGATTCCTCATCATTCAAGCCTTCAAGACTCTTTGCCACATAATCAGGCACTCGATTAGCCAACTTCCATCTTATTCGCCAACTCTGTTCATCTGTGAGTCCGTGAATCGTGTATGCCACCATATCTGGTACCACATCTACGAATTTCGCTCGCAGTGCGCACAAGAATCTCGAACCAACCCGATTCGTCAAATATATGGCTTCTTTCGGATTTTCTTCTGCAAGATGTGCAAGCGCTTTATAAAATGAAAAACGGAATTTCTCGACGGAACCGTCATCACAGACTACTTCTAACTGTTCATCACGAGGAACGATGATTTTCGTCTTCCGTTTTTCGTAAAGAATTCCAAGTCGATTCGAAAGTTGCCCCATTACGATTTCAAGGGCGGCGTTTATGTCTCCGTTATTCTCTACGATTATCCAGTTAGGACTTTTCTTTGCGAACTTAAGCAGAGTGCGTCTCATAAGAATATGGAGTTTCTCTCCAACAAGCCCCTTGCGAGAAAAGTCAGCCACGCGACGCTCCATAATCTTGCGTATTTTTCGTCGTATTTTTGCGACTTCCGGCTGAACATCCACAAGTACGACTACATCAGGTTTGACATCTACTGTCGCAAAACGCAGGAGTTTAGCGGATTCTTCGTAATTCAGTCCGCGCGCCACTGCGAGTGCAAGATGAGAGTAAAAAAACCTGTCTACGATTATTACGCAGTCTTCGGAAAGGTGGGGTTTGATTCGCTGGGCTGCGAGTTCGAGTTCGCGAGCGAAATAGAGCAACGCTTCAGCCCTCTCGCTGAGTTCAAGATTAGACGGGTCTCGGAGCATTTTGCGGAGTTTGCGTGAGATAGCGCTTTGGAGTTGTCCCCCTTCACGCGTGTGAATGACACGGAGTTTGAGGTTCTTAAGCTGCTCTGCGACCAATGCCGAGAGATACGATTTACCGCTTCCGTCTATGCCTTCAAACGCTACAAGAACCGCCATTGAGCACTGCACCCACACAGTTGACGAATTTTGAGTACTCGAACTCCTCGAACTCTGACAAAATCCGTTTGAGCGGCTCGGTGAGCCCGTTCGCAGTTTTTACCTCAAGAACGGCAAACGGTTCTCTCCTTAGCGGTTCGCCATAGATGTTTTTGCCTTTCGTCAATTCACGCACGGAAGGTGGACGGCGATAGGTTATTTCAGTGTCAATGGTAATTCTGACCAAAGAATCATCGCTTTCGTAACTCGAACGGAGATAAGAGACCTCGCCTACCGGTAGAAGTTTCCGTCCGTGACACAGAGACTTTATCGGCTGAACCGCAGCATCTAACCTTGAAATATCGCCATTTATAAGATGTGCGAGTTCGTCGAAGGTGACCGCAAACCGCCATTTCCTCGTTTCTGAATCACTCCGCTCTTTCAACTCAAAAAACTGGTCTCCCGTTTTTATGTATTTCCGAAACCGTAATTTGATGCTTCTCGCCGGGCACTTAACCGCTGCTTTATAAAACTCCTTTTTCTCAGTATCAAAGTAAAGAGTTACCACAGGGAAAGCAAGCCTGAACGCACGCAGTTCACAGACGATGTCTTTCGCTACCTGCGCCACTGACGGTTCGAACACCTTGTATTTTTTCTCTTTTCTGATAAAAAGTTTGTCTTCTTCCATTTCGAATAACGCCTACCCGAAGAAAATAATAACGACTTTGAACCTCCCATTATTCTATGATTCTGCATCGCCTTTTCAATAAAACCTCCGAAGACTCGCACCCATTGAACGACAATCTTGTTGTTTTCCTCAAAACAACCTGTATAATACAAACGACAGAAGATGAGGAGGAAATAACCGTATGGACAAACTCATAGAATCGGAAATCTCAAGGCTCGTTATAGATCAGACATCAGACAGCCAGATGGTTTTTTTAAGGGAGAAGAACGGAAGCGGACGGTGCTTTCCTATCATTATAGGCACAATCGAGGCGCTTGCACTCCACCGTGCGCTGAACGGCGAGAAGCCGGAACGCCCGATGACCCATGAGTTGCTTCTCAATATATTGAATAGTTTGAACGCGAAGATAACGAAGGTTATAGTCACTGACCTGCGCGGCAACACTTTTTACGCACTCATCACCATCGAAGTCGCAGATAAAGTAATAGAAATAGATTCTCGTCCCTCCGATGCTCTCACTTTGGCAGTCCATTTTAACGCACCCATTCTTGTATCAGACAAGGTCTACAAAGATGTGGTCGGCTAATCGGCAAGAGATAAAACCTGCTTATCTTAATTCTTTTTTATATCTTTTATCATATCGTCTGCCGTCTTCGTAAGACAAGGACAGATACGCACTGCTTCTTTGTAGTCTTCTATTGCTCTGTCCAATTCGCCCATCTCGCGATAGACAGAGGCACGCAAAAGATAGCCGTCAGCGGAGCCTGTAATAGCGATATATTGCTCCACAGCACTTAAAGCGCTATTTATCCTTCCTGCTTTTAAGAAATATACCACAGCGTAACGAAGGATATTCGCGTCGTCTCCTTTAAGAACCGCATCCTCAAAAACCTTTAGCGCCTTCTTTTCTGCGCCGAGTTCGAACAAGGCAGCAGTATGGACTGCTCTTGCGCTTGAATCGTTCGGCTCTTTCGCAAGAACCCGTTCTGCTGCCTTAAGCACAGCTCCAAAATTGCCCGATTTCAAAGCAGCACTCGCATATACCCTAAGAATGTATCCTTCACAATCGCCTGCTTCTACCCTCTTCTCAAGAACAGCGCAGGCTTCTTCACTTTCCCCTGCGAGATGTTTCGCAAGTGCAAGGTCGGTTAAAACTCTGTCAGAAGTCGGAAACTCGTGTTTAAGTTCTTCAAGGGTCTTAATACCGCTTTTGAAATCGCCTTCGGCGATGCTCATAAACGCTCTCTTGCGCGCTTCCCGAATTCTTTCTCCTATGTTTGATGTTTCATTCCCCGCAAGCGACAGTCCAACAGCCCCGAGAACCGCCAACGCCACGACGACAAAGCCCTTCCCCATATCAACGCCACCCGATTAACCTGTATCCGATTGTGATAGGCATACCCCGATAAACAGGATAGCCCCAAAAACGCCCCCAGCAAGAATCGAAATAACTCTTTCTGACAATTAGATACCCGTCACCATACGGTATGTATTCGTATTGCCCGTAGTATTTCCCCCACGGCGGAATATAAGAACGCTCCGAATAGTACAACCCTAAGATTCCAGGCGACTCTCTATGAATCTTCTGTTCCTCTTCCATACGCCTTAACTTCGCTATCCTTTCGGATAACTGCTTTTGGCGCTTTTTCTCATCCTCTCTCTTTTTCTCCTTCGCTACTCTTTCTTCCTCAATCTCTTCTGCGGAGTGCCATCTACCGTTCACGAAACGCCATCCCATCTCCCTATATAACTCGCTCTCACTCCTCCACCTCCCGTTAACCCACAAAAAACCGAGTCCGTGCAGTAGTCCAACATCTTCAGGCGACGACTTCATCGCAAGAAACAAATGAAAAATCTTCTCAGATTTGAGACCTGCTTCCTCCGCTAATTCAGCAAGCCTAATCTGCGCTTTTATATCACTCTCAGCTGCTTGCTCCGCATACCTCGAATATTCATCCACTCTTTCTTCACTTTTTACTATGCGCGCTACATCTGTCTTTTTGACCCTAACCTCTCCGAACCGCCCTGTTATGACGATGGTTTCACCTTCTTCTCGGATGTTTCCCTTCAAAACGCCACCTTCTTTAAGAACGACCTCATCCGCATAGATGAAAACGAGACAACCCAACACGAGAAGAAGAAAGAGAAAACGCATATGAAATCCCTCTTCCCCATCTAATATACGCCGTTTGAGGGCGACTTATTCTGTAAAGAATGCATCAGCAGTAAAAATTAGTTTTTGTTCGCCATTATGACGACCCAGACGAAATAGCGCTTATTCCCCGTACCGAAATCGTGGTCGAAATAGGCAAAACCGACTCCAAACTGGTCGAGAGAGCCATCGTTGATTGTTGTATTATTCTTGAGATGGTTTTCCCAAACGAGATTTGCATTACCTGCTTTTTCAGCGGTGTCAACCACATCAATTTCGACTTCGCCTGATATTTTCGCTGCATAGGCGGAGTCGATAGCAGCAACATCGGCGTGTATCTCGGCAGACGAGTGAGCAGTTGGACTCAAGGTTGGGTTTTTCGCAATCTCATCAGCGTATTTTTGTGCGACCTTGGCAAGAACCGAACTATATTCAATCGGCTTGCCGGCATCATTACGCGCTTTGTAGATTATCTGCGCAAGAGAAGTAGCAGGAGAACTGCCCGAACCGCCTCCACCGTTCCCTGAACATCCTACCAGAACCATTAAAATTCCAAGTAAGCCGATGAACAATCCTAATCTCATACACTACCTCCTACAAAACGCATTAGTAAAGTATATATAATATAGACGCACTTTTCATCAATTATTCTGTCATAACATTATGAAATTTTCGCAAGACAAAGCGTTTCAAACTCGATGGTCTTTTTCCGTCGTAAGGCAGTAATGAGTTAGGACATCTTTCGAACGGGCTAAAAGCGCATCGCTTTGAAGATAGAATCGTCGAGTCCTGGTATAAATTTTCTAAAGACTTCTTCTGTTGCTTCGACCTGCATTTTAAGAAGCGCAATCATCTCGTCACGGCTTCTGTATGTGAACGGGTCGAGTTCCGCAAGACGGCTTTTAGGTAGTCCTTCGACTTCGTCAGGAACGAGGACTTTTTCGCCCCAGATTGGATGCGGCTTATATTTTACAGCGCCTCTTGCGGCTTGCAGAATAAACAATTCCGTCTCTTCAATGCTCGGACCTGTGCCGCCGACCGCTTTTCTCCTGCCACCTATCTCTTCAAAAACAGGTTTCGCTTTCCCTTTATCCATAACATATTTTGTGCCGACCTTTCCTGTGGTGTTGAAAAGGAAAATCTCGAATGGCTCTCCCTTTTTCTTCTCCGCCCGTTCCTTTCGTTTAAGCAGAATCTCTTTGAATCTGTAAGTATGGTCTGAGTTGGTTGCGGATTTGCCTGCTATGAAAGGGTTATAAAGCGGTTCGTATTTTTCCTCAGCGATACCTTCTGTGCTTTGAGCTGGATGTCCGACGGTTCTGCCTGCAGCAAGAACAGCAGCAGCAAAATCTATGTCTTGTATCTTCACCCAAGCGTAGTCGGTGAGATATCCAGGCGAAATAAAAATGCCAAGGTTCGGCGGAAACTCTATATCAATGTTCCCATCAAAATAGGGCTCCATATCCGCAAGATACATTACTGTGCGTGCGTTTCGGTTCGGAAGTCCACGGTATTCGAGAATCTCGTCCATAAAATTCGGGTAGCCGTCCTCGCTGACACCTGTATTTTCGTGAAGCGCACGCGGACTCATTCCCGCTTTGTAGATTGCAATCTGACGCTCGTTGACATCCTCTGTTTTCGTCCAAGCGCCTTTTTCACTACCGAGACAGCAATCCTCAAATAGTGCGACTATGTCATCGTTCTTTATCTTCTGCTCCTTCACGAGAGACAGAACATCAAGTCCGTGGTTTTTGAACCAGTCCGCATTGCTCTTATCAAACACATACATCGAGTGGGTCGATTTTCCACTGCCTGTCAAGCCCCAAACGAGCATTCCAATCTTGCGCCACTTGCCGTTAACATCTTTTACTACAAACTGCTTTGTCCCTGCGTGGACGCCTGTTCCGCCTTTAAGATAGACATAATAAATCCAGTGCGTAAGCGCGCCTTTTTTCACCTCCCCTTGATAAGAGGAGACGGAGATAAGAGTAAACCAGTGCTCTGGGAAGCGGATTACGAAAAGCGGCGTTTTGGTGCCAGGCATCGTTGCAGGTGCCCATAAGCCAGGCAAGACGAGCATTTCCATATCAGGCTTCCCCGAAGGGTCGGCAGGATAAACGAGTTCGCGCCATCTCAGCGGAAGGTCAGGATAGCGTGAATCTGTCCAGATACGACAATGGAATTTTACCCGCGGATGGTGTCCGAGAGCGCCGTCAACTTTAATCAGCGGATTCGGTGCGAGGATATATTCAAGTGCGCTACGCATAAGTAACTTGTGCTGTGAATCCAAATGTCCGCTATCCTCAACTACCGCAGAATTGGCTTGGCTTCTGCTCCAGATATTGCTTGCCCAGCCTAACGAACCATTCTTATAATTCTCGCCGTAAAACTCCGCTTGCTTCCTTAATACCTCGTATGGCGGATTGTCGTGATAGGCTTTCAAACCGTGTGCTTTCTTATACTCGATTATTTTATGGAAAGATTCGATAAACGCTTCGATTGTCATCTTCTCGAGAGAAGGAATGAATACTCCCATCGCTGCTCCCCCAGAATAATAATGGAGGCGAGCGGATTCGAACCGCCTACCTCCTGCTTGCAAAGCAGGCGCTCTCCCAAATGAGCTACGCCCCCTCAAAACGCCATATTTTCGAAGTGCAGAATAACAGAATCTCTATTTGTAATCAAGAGAAATCGTTAATAATGTTAATGCTTATCGAATGGAGGATACGGGATTCGAACCCGTGACCTTTTGGCTGCCAGCCAAACGCTCTCCCAGTTGAGCTAATCCCCCTTATTAATTATAAGCATATGAAAAGATTTTTGTTTGTCAAACGAAAACATCATCTTACGAAAAACTCCGACCTGTGTTCAGGGTTTCGTGCAGTGTAGTTTTTAGCCACCCCGCCGAGAACAAGGCGTTGTTTTACGCGTTCGTTGCCGAGAATGATAATGGGTTGCGTAAGGACAATAATTCTTTTATAATGGGCTTGGAAAGGGAAGGAGAGATGGTATGGCGGGGAAAGAGAGGCTTCCGTGGGCGCTTGAAAAACGGGCACTTCTTTATGAGAGGACTGACACGGACTTTGCTTATTGGGGAGACCTTTTTTTCAGTAACGAGCGGTATGCGGACGCGCTTGAGTTCTATCTTGCGGGGAAGGTCGTCGCAGGGCTCGAGAAGATGAAAGGTTTTTCACTTGAAGAAGGCGACTATTACATACTTTCGAAGATAGCGGAGAAGTTTCCCGATATGGTTTCGGTTGATGATTGGCGCGAACTTGCTGATACTGCGATGAAGAAAGGCAAGTTCGCTTATGCGGTTTGGGCTTACGAGAAATGCGGAGAAGAATCGCTTATGCGTCTTGCGGCGGAGAAAGCTGGAATCGAACTTCCGAAACCAAAGGAGGGAGAACAGAACGAGGAGAAGGATAAGAAGAAAGATTAGGATGTTCAGGAAGCAAGAGAGGGTAAAGGGTTTGGAAGCGGCGTATCTTGAGAGTGAGCGGGGTGTTATTAGTTTGAAAGGGGTACTGCGTATAGGGCGCGGGCAGGGCAACGATGTTGTTATAGATGAGGTGCGCGTTTCGAGATACCATTGCCGAATAGAAAAAACGGAGAACGGCTGGGAGATTGTTGATTTGGGCAGCCGTAACGGGACGATAGTTAATGGGCGCAATGTGATGCGGAAAGTTCTGCTCGATGGAGACGAGATAAGGGTCGGCAAGCAGAGGTTCGTTTTTCACGGCGGAATGGGTGTTGGGACGGACACACACTACGGAGCCGCGATTGATGAATCTTTGGGGGACAGAAAAGAGTTACAAGCGAGAAGAGAGAGTGAGCAGGAGCGCGCGGTTTTTGAAAAACTTTTGTTCATTAACCGTTCGCTTGCCACCGAGTTGAACTTGAAGAAACTCCTTTCGGTGATTATGGAGAAGGTGCTTGAAGTTGTGAGGGGCGAGCGTGCGTTCCTCATTCTGTCTGATAAAGGCAAACTGACGACTTTCGTATCGCTTAATCTTGACGGCGAGCCCATCAGGAAAGCGGACTTAAAGGTGAGCCACTCGATTGCGAAGACGGTGTTCAACAGCGGAAAACCGATATTGAGCGTTGATGCGCAGGAAGACGAACGGTTCAAAGATTTTTTGAGTGTGCATGGACTGAAATTGCGCTCGGTTTTGTGTGTGCCGCTTTTAGTTGGTGGTGAGACAATCGGCGTTCTTTATGTTGACAATCGGTTTGAAGGAGGGGTTTTCAACAGTGACGATTTGCGCATTCTTGAACTGTTCGCTGACCAGGCGTCGGTTGCGGTGAGGAATGCGCGGTTGTTTGAGGAGAACCTGAAAAGGAAAGTGGAGTTGGAGGCGGCAATGCGCCGTGTGGAAGAATTGAACGAGCACCTAAGGCGACTTGTTGAACAGAAAGAGCATGACCTTCAAGAAGCGCAAAAACTTCTTTCTGAACAGCAAGCTTCTCTCAAATACGAATACCCGACGGTTGTGACGAGAAGCCCTGCAATGCTTGGAGTTCTTCATTTGGTTGACCGTGTGATTGAGATGGATGTGCCGGTTTTGATTTGTGGAGAGAGCGGAACGGGGAAGGAGTTGATTGCGCATGCCATTCACGAGCATAGCAATCGCTCGCGGCATAGATTCGTTGCTGTAAACTGCTCTGCGATTCCTGCGGAGTTGATGGAGAGTGAGCTTTTTGGGTATGTGAGAGGGGCGTTTACAGGAGCGGAGCGTGATAAGCCTGGCTTATTCGAAATATCTGACGGTGGCACTCTTTTTTTGGACGAAATCGGAGATATGCCGCTGAATATGCAGGCGAAACTTCTGCGCGTCATCGAGGAAAAGAGAATAAGACGGCTCGGTTCAAGCGAAGAGATGAAGGTTAACTTTCGTATCATTTCAGCCACGAACAAAGATTTAATCAGAATGGTCGCAGAAGGAAAGTTCAGGGATGATTTACTTTTCCGCATAAATGTGGTTACAATTAAGATTCCACCTTTAAGGAAGCGCCCTGAGGATATTCCGCTTTTAGTCGAACATTTCCTTCAGATTATTTCACAGAAGAGCGGGAGAGAGAAACCGTATATCACACCTGATGCGATGGATATTCTTATTCATCACGATTGGAGTGGAAATGTAAGAGAACTGCGGAATGAGATGGAGCGTGCTATTGCTTTGTGTAGTGGAACGATAGGAGTGGAGCACCTTTCGCCACAGTTGGTTGACAAGGTACTCAAATCTACCGAAGACTCTGAAACGACTGCCCGATTGAATGCGCGAATTCTCGCACAGGAGAATAGGAGCCTTTCTGAGATAAGGCAGAGAGTTCTCGATGTGGTAGAGAAGACCGCGATTGAGACAGTTCTTGTCTCTTCTGGCGGAAATAAGTCGAAGGCGGCGAGGATACTCGGCATCTCAAGGCCAACTCTCGATGCGAAAATTAGACTCTACGGGATAACGGTTGAAAAGAAGCGCCTTTCTGAGGAAATGGACTCGTAAAAGAGAAAAGTTTCTTCTTGATTGTCAAGAAGTAAGGTCTAAAATTGTCGAGGAAAGAGGGAAAGCGATTGAAAAGGCTGTTTTTACATAACTTACATAATAGACTTGGTGCGCACTTCGTAGAATACGGTGGATGGGAGTTACCGCTTTATTATGAGTCCATAATCACTGAGCATACATATGTGCGAGTTTCGTCCGCCATATTTGACCTGTCCTATTTGGGAAGAATCGAGGTAAGCGGTGAAGGGGCGGAAAGTTTCCTTGAACGGCACACGACTCGGTCTATTTCGCGGAAGATGTTGGGACGCGGATTTTATACTCTGATGCTTAATGAAGGCGGGACCATTTTTGCGGATGGGATGGTTTATAAGTTGTCAGGAAGGATAATTTTGAGCACTAATCCTTTGGTAACGGAAAAGGTTTATAAGAGGCTAAAAGATGATGCGCCTTCTGGGGTGAGTGTGCGTGATGTGAGCGAAGAATTGCTCTGCTTATCAATTCAAGGGCGTCGCGCACAGTTTCACTTGCAGAGACTTACCGATATGGAACTTGTGCGCTTAAAAAGCGGCTCATCTTGCGAAGCGTATGTTGTGGGTGCGTATGAGGCGGTTATAGGGCGTGTCGGTTATACGGGAGAAGATGGTTTTGAAATTCTGATACATCCTTCGGGTGGAGAGCAGTTTTACAGTGCGGTTCTTGAGGTTGGTACAAGTGAGTATCTGATACCGGCGGGAATCGGTGCGCGCAATAGTTTACGGATTGAGGCAGGTTTCCTTCTTTACGATGCGGAGATTGATGATAACACCTTTCCGACGGAAGCAGGACTCGAACGGTTTATTGACACAGACCACGATTTCATAGGGAAGGAAGCGTATCTGAAGCGAAAAGAAGAGCCGAAAACGCGCTGTCTTGTTACTTTGAATGTTGAGGGGAGACGCATTCCGCGTGAAGGAGCGCAACTTTTTGCAGGAAATGAACTCGTCGGTGCAGTCACGCGCGGGACATATTCTCCTGTCTTGTCGCGTCCTATTGCATTGGCTTATATTAAGCCTGAGTTTTCCCTGCCTGGCACAGAAATCAATGTAGAGATTCGCGGCAAACGAGCCAAGGCGACCGTGGTGAGGAAACCGCTTTATATTAAGAAACTGGCAGGACGATGAGATATGGAGCGATGGCGCCTCATTGAGACCCCTCCATCTGATGGTTCGTTTAATATGGCTCTTGACGAATCGCTTTTGTCTTGTGTTGAACAACCTGTTCTCAGATTCTACCGCTGGCAACCACCTTGTCTTTCGCTCGGCTATTTTCAGACGACCGAGGGGGTTGACTTTGGCGAGTACAAAAGGAAAGGATATACGATTGTGCGGCGTCCGACAGGCGGAGGTGCGATTTGCCATAAGGACGAGTTGACATTCGCTGTGGTGACGCCTGTGAGCCATCCGATTGCGCGTTACACAAAAGAAGCCTATGCCATAATACATGGGGTAATCATTGATGCGCTTGCGATGGTAGGTGTTTCTGCCAGAATGCGTGGAACGCTCGACGAGAATCCTCCTGAGCGCTTCCTATGTTTTGAGCGGACCATCTCCTGCGATATAGTTTGTGAGAACCGCAAAATCGTAGGAAGCGCTCAACGGCGTTGGAAGAACGGGTTTCTTCAGCACGGCTCTATTCCGCTCGAATATAACCCTCTTGTTCCCACATCTGGATTCGTAAATCTCACTGCGCCGCAAAAAGTCTCATACGAGACTATGAGAAATGCGATTGTGTTTGCCTTTGAGAAAAAATTAGGGATAATTTTCGAGGCTTCGCAACCGACGGAGACCGAACTTGCCCTTGCGCGGAGACTCGTTGACGAGAAATATGCGAACCCAAAATGGACTTACAGAAGATAATAACTGCTTAGGAGATTAGGAAATGATAAAGATTGAGCGTGCTTTGGTGAGCGTGTTTGATAAAAGCGGAGTTGTGGATTTCGTGAGGACTTTGGAGAAGGAGTTCGGAATTGAAATCTATTCGACAGGAGGGACAGCAAAAACACTCCGCGATGGAGGAATCGAGGTGTTCGACATCGGCGAATATACGGGCTATGGCGTTCTTCTTGACGGAAGAGTGAAGACATTACACCCGAAAGTCTTCGGAGGGATTCTTGCGAGGCGTAATGTTCTTACGGATATGCGCGCACTCAACGAGCGTGAGATAGTCACCTTTGATATCGTCGTGGTTAATTTTTATCCTTTTGAGAAGGTTGTGGCGAAAGGAGCCGACCTTGCTGAGGCGATTGAAAACATTGATATAGGTGGTCCCTCGATGGTGCGCGCCGCCGCGAAGAACCATAAGTTCGTCGTCGTCGTTACATCGAAGGAACAATACAAGACGGTCATTGACGAGATGCGCAAGAACAGAGGGGCTGTTACTGACGAGACGAGCCGTATGCTTGCGGTCGAGGCATTCTCTCTTACTGCGCATTATGACGCGCAGATAAATGCTTACCTGAGAGGATTGAGGAAAGATTCTACTCCTGAACGGCTTGTTATGAGTTATGAGCGGGTTGGTGGACTTCGTTATGGAGAGAACCCACATCAAAAGGCGACTTTATACAGGAAGACTACAAAGGTAAAAGGTTCGATTGCGCAGGCAGATGTGTTGTCCGCTGAGAAAGCGCTCTCTTTTAATAACTATCTCGACGCCGAAGCGGCATTGAACTGTGTACGCAACCTTACACATCCGGCGTCAGCAATCATTAAGCACACGATTCCTTGCGGGCTTGCGCTCGGCGAGGATTTAAGCGAGGCGTTCAAGAAGGCTTATGAAGGTGACCCGACGAGCGCATACGGTGGTATTGTTTCGTTTAACCGAAAACTCGATTCTAAGACCGCAAAACTCATAGCGACAAACGAGAAATTCTTTGAGGTAGTTGTTGCTCCAGGCTATGATGAGGATGCGCTTGAAATTCTATCTAATGGTGCTAAGTGGTCGAAAAACCTGCGGATTCTGAAAGTCGATTCTGTCACTCCACCTGATGAGTTAGAGTTGCGTTACATATCGGGCGGTCTCTTGCTCCAAGACGCAGACACGGTAAAAGACGATTTCTCTGAGTGGAAAGTCGTAACAAAGAAGAAAGTCTCTGATGAGCAGATGAAGGATTTGCGTTTTGCTTATCATTGTGTACGCTGGGTCAAGTCCAATGCGATTACGCTTGTAAAGGATTTGTCCCTCGTTGGTGCAGGAGGCGGTCAGACAGCACGGGTAGATGCGGCAAAGATTGCGGTTATGAAGGCAGGCAAACGGGCGGAAGGCGCCGTTGCAGGTTCCGATGCGTTCTTCCCGTTCCCTGATGGAGTAACCGTCTTGGCTGATGCGGGGGTGACCGCGATAGTTCAGCCCGGCGGTTCGATGCGCGATGAGGAGGTGATTAAGGTGGCGGATGAACGCGGTATCGCGATGGTGTTTACAGGGCGTCGTCATTTCCGCCACTGATAGTTAAAAAATTAAAATATGCGTAGAAGGAATTGAGTAGTTACGATGTATGTTGCGTAAGCGATTGCAGCAAGCGACGCAGTTACTGCGCCGTATTTTACGAGTTTCGATAAGATACCATGCCTTTTCTTTCGCATTCGAGTCTTATGTAGATATGAAGCAATCTCGTCTGCAAGATGGCGCGCACTCGGATAGCGTTCGTCTATCTTTCTTGCGATGCATTTAAGCACAATCTGCGCTACTGGTTTGGGGATTTTGGGATTAAAGACCGTTGGAGGGGGAGGGTCTTCGTTCATCTTTTTCACCATCAGTTCGAGAGGGTTATCCGCCATAAATGGGAGCCGTCCTGTTAGCAGTTCGTAAAGAACACAGCCGAGGGAATAGATGTCACTGCGAGGGTCATACTCTTTGATGTTTCCTGCTGTTGCGCTTTCAGGTGGCATATAAAGCGGAGTGCCGACAGCAAACCCGGTTTTCGTCAGACGGAGAGTCTGTTCCTGTCGCACAGCAAGCCCAAAATCCATAAGAACAAGCCGACCTGTTTTCCCCTCGAGCATAATATTGGAAGGCTTTATGTCGCGGTGGCAGATTTTCTGGGAGTGGGCGTAATCGAGCGCTTCAGCGATGGTGCGGGTGATTGAGAGTGCCTCTTCGATGCTTGTGCCACCTTCATCAATCACCTGCGCGAGAGTCTTGCCTTCGATGTATTCCATCGAGAAGAAATGTTTACCACCAACACAACTCAAATCAAAAACGGAAACGATATTCGGATGGTTCAGCCGCGCGATAGCCTTCGCCTCGTTCTCAAACCGAGCAACCTCTTCTTTAAGAGATTCCTTTTCATCGAGCATCATTTTAAGAGCAACGATGATGTTTGTTCCCTTCTTTCGCGCCTTGTAGACTATGCCCATTCCGCCTCGCGAAATCTCCTCGAGGATGATGTATTCTCCGATTGAAAACGCACCAGATGGAATCTCTTCCTCGATTGAAGCATCGACTTTTGGGGAGTCGAGAACTTCGGGTTCAACTAAAAGAGAGCCACATTCAGGACATTTTACCTGTCTTGTTGGAATCGGATTAACGACATTATATCTTTTGTTACAGCCTTGACAAACCATTATGCTTCTGCGTTGATAAGAGAGAATCGTCTTCACCTGCGAAACCGTGAGAACGCCATCCTCCACGAGAATCTCTCCAAGAGAGGCTTCTTTTCCTTGCTCGCGGAGAAGAGCCTGTTTTTTGACCGCCTCGTTAATCTCCTGTTGGGATGCAAAGCCGAGCCGTTTTGCGACTGCGCCGAATAGTATATCACGCTTCCTGGTCTTCAGACGCTTATCGTGCATATCGAGACGCATATCTTGTGAACGCAGGATGAGTTGCAACTGGTCAGAAGAGATGTATCCTAACTCAAGAAGCACTTCTCCGAGACGGCGTGGTTTTTGCTCCGAATATTGCACCTTCAGAGCATTCTTTAACTGCTCCTCAGTAACAAAACCATTATGGAGGGCTATCCGTCCAAATAGTATGTCCTGCGGGTCAGCCTTAGGCATAATCGTTAATCTTCTCTTGTTCCTAACTCTATCTTAATCTTCAACTTTTCTGCGCCACGAATGACATCCAGTTCAAGAACATCGCCAGGCTTGTGCAACATCAATATCTCGACGAGTTGCGTTTGGCTCATTACAGGTTGTCCATCTATGCTGACTATCAAGTCCGCGGGTTTGATTCCGGCTTTTGCGGCAGGTGAGTTCGGGACTACTTGAATAACCTGTAATCCACCTGCTGCGCTGTCTGTCGCTATACCCATAAAAGGTCCGCCCTTTGCTACCCGCTTGGCGTCTATCTTCTCGTTCTTCACCCAATCAACCCAGTCTTTCTGTAAATCCTCTAACTTCTTTCCAGTAACCTTCTCAAGCGCACTCTTTCCGCTTGGGTCTTTATTGAACTCTTCTTCTGTATAGGTCTTATAGAATTTGACTAACAGGTCGTTCTTCCATAAATAGAACATTATGTATCTGCTCATAGCGTAGCATAATTGGGCGTTCTGCATATATTGCGGTTGGCTCAGTTTCACAAACTTCTCAAATGGAATGAAATTCCCTGATGCAACGGCTTGCTGGACGACCGAGAGTCTGTAGTTCTGCACAGGGGTGGGTTTCCCATCTTTGATTTCCGACGATTCAAAGCAAGTGGAAAGTCCTTCGACAATCCAGATAGGATGTGTCTGTCCGCGTGCACTCATATCTCCCCAGTGGAGGGCGTGAGTGAACTCGTGAATGAGCGCGCCGCCGATAGAGGGTGTAACGAGTGTCCGAGATGCTGGATTGTAGAAGCCGCCAATAGGCTGGTTTCCCACGAACTTGCGGAAATCTTCAGGGGTAGGTAGCACAATCGTTATGTAATATATTGGCTTGTTCTTGAACAGATAGTTCCATTGCGCGTTGGCGTATTCGACTAACACATTTTTGAGTCTTTCGAGAATCTCCTTCGATGTGTTCGTCGCGAATATCAGACGGCGCTCTTGGTCAATCTCATAAAGGTATCCTTCGCCAAACCGTTTTTTAAGGCTATCGAGCCGTTTGCACGCCGCCTTGTATTCATAGTCCGCTTTGTGTTCCATTATCTCCTTATAAACAGGATGCTCGCGGATAGAATCGAGGTCTGTATCTTTTTCCATATGTGCAAAGTCGACATAGCCTGCGAGGACGGCTCTTTTCAGATATTCTGCGGCGTTGTCTCCTTCTCCTTTCAGTGCGAACGCGCAGGCGGCGTTGTAGAGTGCCATCTCGTCGTCAGGAAACACTAACAGAATCAAATCGTAGATTTTAAGTGCCTCATCGTATTTTTTCTCGCGAAGAAGATTGACCGCTTGTAGGTTCATCTGTTGGGCGTCTTGCTCTGTAAGTGTTATATCCTCTCCTGTTCCTTTCGTCACTCGCTTGAACTTTTCAATCTCTACTTCCTTCTTCGGAAACACCAATTCGCCGTAAGGAGTCCTGAAGCGAATCTGTTCGTTGTTCTCCTCGATAACCTCGCCTTCGATTGATTGCCTCTTGCCAATCTTAGCGCGGCATACCTCCTTTCCGAAATACTCAATATCGGAAGTCGGTATTTCAATGGTGCCGTATTTCGTCTTTAGAACAACAACCTTGCTGTCATACTTGATAATCTCCCCGCTGAACCGTTTGCCGTCTTTCGTCCTCACCAAGTCCTCACCGAAAACGAGACCAACTGTAAGAAGAACGAACATCAAAGCCAAAGTCTTCTTCATTTCGAACATCCTCCATTAAATAGTGTTAAAAAATTATACGCTAAAACCCGTGAACTTTGTAGCACTATACTGAAAATAAAACCCTCATTTTTACAATCTTTTTACCTTGAAGTCCATTCTTCAACCCGAGAAGATGAGTCATTTTCAAGGAACGAGGGATTTCCGATTTTAGACTTATTCAGTTGAAAATCTCCTGTTTATGCGTTTTAATTATAAATGATTGTTTGCGGAGAAAGCGGTAATGCGGTTGATTTGGATTTTCGTTCTTATTTCGTTTATTGCAGGATGTATGGCAGGAGAGCCTATCAGTGAGCCGCCAAAACCTCCATACTTTAAGCCCCAAAGGTTCGTTGACGGACGGCTGAAAATAAATCCTTGGAGGGAGACTCCTGTTGGTCCTTCGTATCCTTACGAAGTCGCTTTTGACGAGGAGCAAGGGGTATATAGAGTTAAGCGGCGTGCTAACGCTCCTTCTGTGTCAACTATGCCGAACGAACCAGAGACACCACCATCTCACTATACAAGGCCGTTTCTTTATGAAGATGAGCGTGTCCGCCGATAGTTTTTCTAATTAGGATTGTTTGCGTATGGAAGGCATAACATTTGGCGACTTCAAAGTCATAAGAAAGATTGCAGAAGGAGGGATGGGACAAATTTATCTTGCGAGGCAGATCTCTCTTGACAGAGATGTCGCATTGAAGATTCTACCTGAAAGGCTTGCAAAAGACGAGTCTTTCAAAGCCCGTTTTGAACGAGAAGCGCGTGAAGCGGCGCGTCTCAATCATCCTGCCATAATCTCGGTCTACGCATATGGCATAAAAGACGGGATTCCATATTTTGCGATGGAGTTTGTGGAAGGAGAGGACCTTGCTGGGCTTCTTAAAAAGCGTGGAAAGTTTCCTGTAAGAGAGGCTCTTCGGATTACAAAAGAAGTTGCAAAGGCACTTGAAGCTGCATATAAGAAGAATATCGTTCACCGCGACATAAAGCCGTCGAACATTATGCTTAAAGAGGACGGCTCTGTAAAGGTCACGGACTTCGGGCTTGCCAAGGCGGTAGGAGGCGGTACCGTTTTCGTGACGCAGGCGAATGTCGTTCTTGGAACGCCGCACTATATGTCGCCTGAACAGGGGAAAGGAGAAAAGGTTGACACCCGAAGCGATATATATTCTCTCGGAGTTGTGCTTTATGAACTTCTGAGTGGAAATTTGCCGTTTAAGGCGGATACGCCAACATCTCTTATATATATGCATGTTTATGAGAAGCCGCCCTCGTTGCGTGAACACTGCCCTGAGATACCACCTGCGGTAGAAGCCCTAGTTATGAAAATGCTCGAAAAAGACCCGAATAACAGGTTCCAGACGCCGAGCGAGTTAGTGGCAGCAATAGAGGCTGTCGAGAGCGGGGCATCTGTTGGCACAGCAGGACCGATGACTCTCGAAATGGACTCTATGGGAGGGACGAAGACATCTACGCCAGCAGGTGTAACTACCGCAGCAGGCGCACCACCTTCAGAAAAACCTGCGAAGCCTTCCCTTGCTGTGCTTCCGCTTGTGGTTCTGATAGCCGTTATAGTTGGTGGTGTCGGAATAGCGGTGGTCTTACTATTACAGAAGCAGAAACCTCCTGATGTGAATGTGACTGTTGTCACTCCGCCGACGCAACCACCTGTGGTCAAGCCGCCGCCGGAAGAGGTCGCTGTTAAGCCACCTGTGCAGCCTCCTACACAACCTCCTGTACAGCCTCCCGCTGTGGAACCGGCGAAGAAGGTTATGGTGAAGTTCCCTGCGGCTCAAATACTCTCCGGGATGCCAACAGGCTCAAAACTTTTCATTCGGAAAGCAGAAGAACCTGAAACTCTCAAGCAACCGCTTCTTGCTGACAAGGAGTTCGAATCAGGACTTTATGTTGTATCTGCCGAAAGGAAAGGCTATCAGACAATCTCTCACAACTTCAAACTCGAAAAGGATGGCATAGAACCGCCTCCTGACACTATTAAGTGGGAGTTTGAACTTTCTGATAAGTTAAAGGATGCTTTGCGTCGAGTCAAAATGAATATGGAGGAACAGAAATATCGTCTTGCATTAGACGAACTCGATGTCATTCTCAAAGAGGTGCCTGACTTGGATGAAGCGCAAAAGTTGCTTGTCGAGTGTCGGAAATCTTATAGTGAGTTTCAGAAGATTGAAGATGATTTCAATCAAGCGAAACAACTTCTAAAAGACGAGGAATGGGAGAAAGCAATCGAGGTTCTCAAGAAGATACCGACGAGTTACAAGGATTATGAGCAGAAGGTGCTACCACTCATCAAGCAGGCTAACGAAGAATTGAAGAAATCTCTTCAGTTTAAGAAACATATTGAGACGGCGCAGAGTGAGTTACAAAAAGGCGAAATTGAAAGTGCACAGAGTTACATTCAAATGGCGCAGAACCTTATCCCAAGCACAAAAGAAGTGACCGAGTTGTTGGAACTCGTTAAGAGACTGCGACAACTCAGAGACGATATAAGGGTAGAGGTTGAGAGGAAAAATTATAGAAGGGCGCTTGAACTTTCCGAAGCATACTTGAAGGACGCGCCTCTATGCGAAAGAACGCGCAAGCAGCGAGAGTTCATCGTTGGCGAAATTGCGAAGATAGATGCGAGTCTTGCCCGCTTGGATGAACAGTATAAGACCTTTGAGGCGAGCATTGAGAGTTCTCCAAGTAAGGCGCTTGACGCGGCACTTAAAGCACAGGAGGAAGTGAGGCTCTTAAAGGATGTTTTCGGACAGGATGTAAAAGATGCTGACGAAAAAGTACGGATAATGGTTGAAAGAGCAAGAACCGAAGTTGCGAAAAAAGAGATTACAGATACGATAAAGACGCTTGATAGCCATTTCTCTTCTGGCAAGTTAAACGAAATCATCGCTATGGTTGATGACCAGAATTCCGCACTCCAAAGAAGGCTGAATAAGCAGTTATCGGATTTTCTTCTTTCCGGTGTTCAAGTAATCGTTTCGGAGAACAAAGTCGAGAATATTTCGCTTTCTGAACAGAAAGATAGTGCGGTAGTTACCTGCGTATATAGGTATCATATCATCCATTCTGAAAGCGGTGTCGAACTGAAGGGGGAGAAAAAGCGCAAGATGAGTTTTGTGAGAAAGGGGGATAGATGGCTCATTACCGATATCGAATAGTTCCTTTGGTCCTCATTATCCTCTCGGTAGTTTTTCTGTTTGCTCAGGAGAAAGAAAAGTACATAACAGGTAAGGTTATAAGGAAAGGAGAAGATGGGATAGAGATAGATGTAGGAGAGAAAGCAGGCGTCAGGCTCGGGATGCAGTTTGAGGTATACAGCGAAAGTAAGGTTGTTTATCTTCCTTTTTCGGGAAAGGATGAGCGCGAAGTTCTGGTTGAACGCAAGCCCCTTGCTACAATCGTCGTCCGAAAACTCTACCCTGACCGCGCACTATGCGAACTTCTTACAGTCGGAAAAGCGGACGAGATTAAGCCTGCGCAGACTGTGGTTGAAGTGAAATCGAAGTTCGAAAGAGCCACCAATGTGACTCCTTTTATAGATTCCCTTAAAATCGTTCCGGAGACGCCACTTCCTGGTCAGATGGTACAGGTTTTTTGTAAGGTAACCGATGCAAATGATACGAAACATCTCTATTATTGGAGTGCAAGTGCGGGGCTGATGTATCCTTCCGTAGGTGTTTGCGGAGAAGCCTATTGGCTTGCGCCCGCGGAACCCGGCAAATACACGCTTTCCGTCACGGTAAGAGACCGTCAGGGTGCGAGCGCAAACAAGAAAATATCCGTTGAGGTAAAACCTTCTCCTTTCGGTCCTGAAGGTTTCAGTCTTAACGCCCTTATCGGTTATGTTCATCCTCCTTTCCTTATGCTGAACGATATGGCATTTGACGAAAAAGGGAGAAAGATAGTTTTGGACGGAAAAGAGAGGAAACTTATACTGTTTGACTTCGATAATCAGCCGCTTTTTCAGTCTTTGTCTTATGTTGAGAATCAGAATTATACGAGAGTGTATTGCGCGGGCGGTAGGTATTATCTCACAGAGGCTAACTCTTGCAGTGTTCATATCTGGAGTAACTACGAAGAAATCATAAAATCGAAACCCGAAATCGTTATCGGAGGGAAAGGAGTAGGTAACGGATATTTCTCATCGCCTCCTATCGTCAGACTCCATCCTACAAATGGCAAACTTTATATTCTTGACGGAGCACTCGGTTCAATCCAGGTTTTTGACTCTGAGGGAAGGTTCATTAACTCTTTCGGCAGACTCGGCGACTCCGTCGACTCTTTTCGCAAACCTGTGGCGATTGAGTTCACTCCTGATAACGAATTGCTTGTTCTCGATGCAGAGCGAAAAGATATCCTCGTGTTCAAGGATGAGCGGTTTGCTGGCATATTCCCAATCAAGGAACCTTTAAACGAGCCCCTTGATATTCGGTTTGATTATTTCACTTCAAGGCTTATTGTTCTCGGAAGTATGCAGGTGTCTGTTATTGACCGTGCGGGAAATATAGTTGCCCGTTTCGGTTCACAAGGTTCGATTGAAAGAATCGATGAACCCTCTGCGCTTTTCCTTGACCCTAATGGAACAATCTATGTTTCCTGTAAGAAGGGCTTGGTTCTCAAGCGATACGCGCAAGACGGCACATTCCTCGGAATGCTCGGCGACAAGATAATTGGTGAGCAGAAACTCTATCCGGTTAGCGATTTCGCAGTCTCAAAGTCGGGCGAGATTTTCCTCTTACTTAAAGAGAATAAGATAGCAAAACTTTCCGAAGACGGTTATGTCACTGCGATATTCGCAGGCTATGGGGAAGGGAAAGGATTTATAAAGAAACCCGTTGCTATGAGTGTGGATACTGATGGCAATCTTTATGTGGCGGACAGAGGACTGCTTTGTATCACGAAGTTCTCTCCGAATGGAGAATATATACTCACTATGAAGGGCGGAACGGAAAGGCAAGAACGGATTGACGACATCGTTGATATGACGGTATTGGGGAAAAACATCTATCTTCTTCAGAGTAGAGACACATATTCCGTTCTCGTTTTCGACCAGGAAGGTAAAGTTGTCTCTCGCTATCCTTCAAGCGAGTTCCGTTTGTCTTATCCTTGGCGCCTGACGGTTGACAATCAAAATATGACATATATCTATACGGAGGCAGGCAAGATTGAATGCTATGACATCTCTGGTCAGCGTTCTCGTACGGTTACCGACATCAGATACGACTTAAACGATATGATTGTGCTTCCGACAAAAGATATACTTGCGACAACAGAGGATAAATTTCTCCTCAAAATAACGCCGTCTTCTAACTTGAAAAAGAAGATGTATTCTGTTAAACTAATAAACTATGCGACAAGGATAGAGAGCGACGGTTTTGGACGGGTTTATATTTTGGATGGGGAGACTTCGCTGATTCTGCGGATGAGAGCGAAATACGAATGATTGATATTAAACGGAAAAAGAAAAGGAGGTGATGAAGGAAGATGATTAAGGTTAAGGCAAGAGGAGAAGAGGCACTCGACCATCTTTTGAGGCGTTTTAAGAAGCTTTGCGAAAAAGAGGGTTTGACGAAAGATATTAAGAGGGTTGCGCATTACGAGAAACCGAGTGAGGAGCGCAGGCGCCGCATAAGACAAGTGCGAAAGCGTGAACTCAAACGGATACAGCAACAGGAATTGCTCGACCTCGAAGTCAAGAAACGGAAGCGGAGGCTTCTCAAAACATAGCATTCTTTGAATCAGAGATGTTACCTGTTATATCTGTAAAAAACCTAAGAAAAGTTTACCACTCCTTTATTCCGCGAGTGAATGTTGTCGCAGTGGATAATATTTCGTTCGAAGTGAATAGGGGGGATGTGTTCGGGATTCTTGGACCAAACGGCTCAGGGAAAACGACTACTCTGCGTATGATATTAGGGCTTTTGAAGCCTACAAGCGGAACTGTTCGTGTGTTCGACAAACCGCCCCAGTCGCTTGAGGTTCGCAAGTCCATCGGCTACCTTCCCGAAAAGACCACGCTTTATGGTTTTCTGAACGGTTTTGAAACACTTCGAATCTTCGGCTCTATGAACGGCATTCCGAAGAAAGAAGCCGAGAAGAGGGCAAAACATCTCTTTGAACGACTTGGACTGAAAGACGCAAAGCGGCGCATAGGCAGTTACTCGAAAGGAATGGCTCGTAAAGTTGCTTTTGCTCAGGCGATTCTTTCCGAGCCTGAACTCCTTATCCTTGATGAACCTACAAGTGGGCTTGACCCTGTCTCGTCTGCGACCGTTCGCTCTATACTCGAAGAGATGAAGAAGCAAGGGAAGACAATCGTTATATCGAGCCACATCCTTTCGGATATCCAGCGTATGTGCGACAGAGTCATCATTATGGCGAAAGGGAAAATCCGCGCAGAAGGCACGCTCTCGAAACTCCTAAGCCGTGAAGGCTACATACGACTCGTCATTAAAGCGGATGCTGAGCAACGGGAAAATGTTTTGAAGATTCTCGGCGATGCAGGTCTTGTGATAGACAAGATTGAGAACGATACAATCGAACTTGACCAACTCTTCCTTGAGGTGCTCGGAAAAGATGTTTCCAGTCCTCATCCTGAATCTTAAAAGGCTTTTCCGTTCTCCTTACATTGCTGTTTCTGTAGTCGCGCTTGTTCTGATTGCAGTTCTTGTAACCCTTCTTCCTGCTCTTTCAAGCGCAGCGAAATCGCGTCTTTCTATCGAATCTTTTTTCTTCCTCTTGAGCGTATTCCTTTCCTTTGTTGGCGCGCTGTCTGCGGCGAGAACCCTTTCAATCGATAGAAGAAACGGCACCCTTTTTCTCATCGCCACTAAGCCTGTATCTTCTACTTCGCTTATCCTCGGCACTTTTCTCTCGGTTACGGCAATGACGACGCTCCTCTCCTTCATCTCATTCCCACTCGCACGACTATCTCTTCCTATCGAGGACTTCAAAGTAAGATGTCCCATCACATCCGTCCAATCCGTTGATACCCAATCCCTTTTCGCAAACACTCATTTTGCTCTTTCGTTCGTCCCCGGAGGCTGTCCTCTTGTCAACTGCGCCGAAGCCTCGCGTCTTCTTTCATCCTCACCGTCGAAGACCGGCCACAAAAAACGGATTCTCTGGCTCGGTGAGGAGAATCCACAGATTCTTTGGCTCTTTGAGACTGATGAACCTGCAAAATCACTTATCCTTTCTGCTATCGTTGCTCACGCTGAAGAGACGCGCGCACATCTCTCAATCCTCCATAACGGCAAATCCATTTTCGACGAGGATGTGAGTTTAAGAGATGAGGAGAAGACCGAGTTTCCCCTCGCCGACGGAGTAAAAGGTAAAATAGTCGTCGCCATCTCGCTTACGAGCGAAAGCGAACCGATTGGGTTTCGTCTTTGGCGTGACGAAGCGGGCTACGAAACAACAGGTGCTATGCTCATCCTAGGTGAGACCTCTCTTGACTTCAATTTTATCCTCTGTTGTCTTGTTACCGCTATCAAAGCCGCTACGCTCGTGTCTTTCGGTATCTTCTGCGCATCGTTCCTTTCTCCTGCTGTCTCCTCTATTCTCGCCGTATTCTTCTTCTTCCTTTCAAACGCTAACCAGTTCATTCTCCAATCCACCAGTGTTCTACCTTCTCACTCTCATACCGAAGGCTTAACCGACTTTCAAGGACCGTTCTATACAGCAGTCCGCGCAATCGTCGAAACAGTCTGTCACATTACACCTCAACTTACCCTTTATTCTCCTGAAACTATCTTGTCGAACGGGTTCGCCATTTCCGGCGTGTTTCTTCTGAGCTCCCTATTAAGTTTCGGCTTCTATATTCCTGTCCTTCTCTTTTTTGCCACTCTCTTACACAAGTCCACATTGCGCAGACCTCAGGAGGCAGAATGATGTATAAGAAGATGCTTTTCGCACTGCTTTTCTTCATACTTGCGGTAATGGCGTCGGTCTGCGGAGAAAAAACCGTAAACAAAGAAATCTCTGCCGAAGTCGCACCAGAAGAATTCGTCGTTACCTTCCTCTTGTCGGGCGCTAGACCCATTGCCGTTTCCTATTTCTGGACGAAAATCTCTGACCTCCGCGAGCAACGCGACTATCCCGCCCTTATTCCCCTTTATAAAATCCTTGTCAAACTCGAACCGCGCTTTGCTAATGCCTGGGATTTCGCTCTCTATGATATGGCTGTTTCTATCGCTCTCTCCCAACGAGACCTCGACAGGCGGTTCCAGTGGGCGAAGAAAGGGCTGCTTTTTGGTATAGAAGGCGCTTCGAAGACTCCTCACTCAGGGCTTGTTCCCTGCGATATTTCGTGGATTTTAATACATTACCATCGCTCCTTCCCTGAACTCGCGCAAATGGTGGAATCTGACCCGGAAATCAACCCCGAAAGACTTCCTATTCTCATTCTCGCTCTCAAATGGGTCGAACGCGCCGTATCCATCAAAAACCATCCTATACTCGCCGACTGGCTTATTGATTTTATTTACCGAGAACTCGCTCGGAATGAAGCAACGACCGAGGGTAAGATTTTCTGGCTCAAGAAAGCCATCGAATTCTGGAAGTCACTTAAAACTCTTCGTCCTGACAGGTCACAATTCGCAGACGAATCTATCAAAGAGATTGAACAACTTATTACAACTTCGGAGGAGAAGAAATGAAAAAGACGAGAATGTTCATTGCAGTTGAGCTCGACCCTACTCTTCGTAAAAGACTCGTAGAGGTACAGGATTTTCTCGACAGAAGCGGCGCAAATGTCAAATGGGTCGAAGCTGAGAATATTCATCTTACTCTCAAATTCCTTGGCGACACAGACCCCGCTCTCGTTGTCGAAATCTGTAAAGTCATCGAAAAAGCGACCGAGAATGAGGTTCCGTTTGAAGTTCCCGTCGTCGGAGTCGGCAGTTTTCCTCATTCAGGTCCGCCACGAATTATCTGGGCTGCCGCATTAGACGAAGGAGAACATCTTGCGAGAATCTACAACACTATCAATAGCGGACTCGTTCCACTCGGCATCCCGTTTGAAAAACACCGTTTCGTTCCACATATCACGCTCGGCAGAATGCGCTCACTTAAAGGCGCAGATTCCCTTAAAAAACTCCTTTTGAATTACTCTAACACCGAATTCGGCTCCGTCGCCGTTGATATGCTTACTCTGTTCTCCTCCGAACTAACCGATAAAGGACCAATCTACACTCCACTTGCAACCATAGAACTCAAAGGGTGATTTAGTCTCCAAAATGCTTATACTACCGCCATCGCTTCAAGATGGTCTTTCAGATACCGGCGAGCATAGTGCAACCGCGACATCACCGTCCCCACTGAACATTTGCAATTCTTCGCTATCTCTTTGTAAGATAAGCGCCTCTTCCACCATAGGTTCAAAACCGTCCTGTGTGCAACAGACAACTGCTTAAGCGCTTTCAATACCGCCTTTCCTAACTCTTCTGTCCATAATGTGTGCCCAGGAACTTCCGCCCCCACATCCTCTAAACCACAATTCTCCACATTGTCAATATCTACAAACGCTCCTCGCCGCTTCTTCCCCCGCAGCCAGTCTATACAACAGTTTACCGTAATCCTCGTAAGCCACCTTTCAAGAGAATCTACTCCATCTATATCATCAAAATGAGTATAAACCTTCACGAATACCTCCTGAACAATGTCCAACGCATCATCCCACCTCGATGTGTATCGCCTCGCTATTCCATATACTCTCCCACGATACCGCTTGAAGAACTCGTTGAACTTCTCCTCATCAAACACTACTTTCTTCATCATTGCCTCTCCTATTATGTGCTATCATTAGTGTCTTAATACAATCTCTGTGCCAAAGATATAGCATTTTTCTAACATTAACGAATTCAAATACTTATGTGGAGATAAAACCCATATTCGGAGTTTGAATCTGCCAACTCTTTTCCTTTCTGCCAACATAAGTTGGCACAGAAAACGATGCCGTTTTGAGTTCCGTCTATCCGCATTGTGATTCAAAGTGATAAAAAGACGGATAAAAAGACGAGCAAGTTCAGTGTCTCATTGTTGAAAATGCGGACGATTTTTGTAGATTCTCATTTTTAGTGAGATTAAGATTATAATATAATATGAAAGACTGTTTTTCTCAACGGTCTACAAGTTGAGATTGGGGAGTCGTCTAACCGGTAGGACCCGGGACTCTGGATCCCGTTATCATGGTTCGAATCCATGCTCCCCAGTTTTATAAACGGGGTGTAGCGCAGTCTGGTTTAGCGCGCAGCGTTCGGGACGCTGAGGTCGGGGGTTCAAATCCCCCCGCCCCGATTCTTGTAATTTCCTCGCACTTGCTTGCTAATCCGCAGTTATCCGCCTTGTAACGCTTGATCTTCTTATCTTTGCGGACAGTCACAAAAATAATCGAGTAACAGAGCGTCTGTTCGATTTTTTCTATCGTTTGAGTTTCAAGAATTAGGGATTCCGCATCAATAAGACGGATTTTTATTGTGTCGGACATCGTGTTACAAGTGTTGTGTTAAAGTGGTTAACTATAATACTAAATAGTCACATAGGCGCAAACGGGGCGGTAGATATAACAAAATGATGA